>UMBU01037971.1_pt1 | contig 26779 bp, 18 predicted proteins | sample 1964051 | NCBI WGS metagenome assembly UMBU01 (sample SAMEA4835949, study PRJEB28245) | human gut metagenome | biome: gut microbiome; material: fecal sample | place: Denmark | collected 2008
TCGTAGCGTTCCTGGCTTCCGGTGTACTTGTCGAGCACGTAGCGCAGATAGGTTTCCGTTTCGGCATGGGTAAAGCCTAACATGTTGATGAAATCGGGATGCAGTGTCAGTATCTCGGCGATGTTGTATCCGCTGGTCAGATCGTCCATCGTCACAGGCAGCACACCGGTACAGAAACAGGTGCGGATACTGCCCTCACCGATACCTGCCTTGATTACTTTAAAAAAGGTGCGCAGGAAACTGTCGGCGGTGGTTACCTTCTCGTAGAGCGGATCGTTGTAAGAGGTCAGCAACTGGTTGGTGAAGTTGTCGTATTCGTCTATCAGAATGTAAACCGGAGGCAGTCCGTGTTCACGGGCATAAGTCAACGCTTCTTCCAGCATCTGCGCGGCATTTTCGCGGGTGGAAAACTGAAAGTTTCCGAAGAGGTCACGGTTGTGTGTCACCATGATTTCCACGGGGCCGCGATTCAGAATATTGAAGTTCTTCTCCAGCCCTTCCATGCTATCCGCCATCACCATTTTCGAGAAGTCGTAGCGGGCGATCATGTACCGGTTGTGCTCCGGTGTGGGATGGCTGCCGATGTATGTTCCTCCAAAGAGATCCTCAAACCGGTGGGCCAACGTACGGTCGTAATAGTGCGCCAAGGTAGATACCAGCAGGCTCTTCCCGAAACGGCGGGGACGCAGGAACACGGGGGCTTTATAGGCCTCGAGACGCGGGATGTAATCCGTCTTATCCACATAATAAAAGCCACGGTCACGCATTTCGGCATAGTTGGCCACGGCATAGGGAATCGTTATACTTGCTTGAATTTTCATATCAGTCACAATTTATAAAAGCCTCTCCCCAGCCCTCTCCGCAGGAGAGGGAGCAGGGAGATACTCCTGCCTATATTAACTACTAAACTAACTCAGCTCCCTCTCCCACGGAGAGGGTTGGGGAGAGGCTCTTCCCACAGAGAGAGCCGGGGAGAGGCTTCCAACAATTACAAAGTTACAAAACTTTTTCGTATTTACCCCGGGGCCGGTATAAACTTTTATCCCTCATGTTTTCCCTTTTCCTCCTCTCCCCTCTCCATTCTCCCATCTCTTATCTCCCTCTCTTATAGTTTTTTTATCTCGTCAATAGGCAGACCCGAAATTTGGGCAATGGTTTCGTCAGGAAGATTTAGTACGTTTTTCATATTACGGGCGATGGTAATTTTACTTTCTTTACGTCCTTCTTCACGTCCTTCCTGAAGCCCTTCCTGAAGTCCTTCTTCACGCCCTTCCTGAAGCCCCTCCTCACGGGCTGTTCCCAACACATCGTTTTGTATCATGATTGCATCTATGTGCCGGTCATAGGCCTGCCGCTCTGCAGGTTCCAGATTATAGTAGATCAGCTTTCTTCTCGCTTCCTCCAGTCCCGGTGCTTTGGTATCGGGGCGTATGATGCCGGTTTTGAGATACTCGATCCACTCTTCCAACGGGGTGACTGCCGATTTATTGAACTCATTGACGCGAATGGGGAAATATTCGGGAAAGATCTCGGCCGGCAGCTTCCTGACGATGACTCCTTTCTCCTTGGTGGTCACTTGGAGGAAATCTCCGGTATGCACTCCCACGAAAGTGTTCTGACCGTGATACAGGTAGTCGTTGCCCTGCCCTATGTCAAAGTAAAGGATACTGATGGAATATACCTTTTTGACATCCGAGTAAATGCGTCCCAGTCCGATATGCTCGGTGATGGTTTTGGCCACTCCGTAGAGGATACGTTCCAGATAATAAATCTCGCGGGTATTCTGTATTTCTACAATGATGATTTCATCCTTACTGTTGCGGGCTTTGATGTCTACCCGGTTGAACTTGTCTTCCGGACTCAGCTGGTTGCTTTCGCTCTCAAGAATCTCCAATATACGGATATTCTCTCCCAACAATACGGTAAGGAATCCCTCGAGCACCCCAAAATTAGTCTTATTCCTCAACAGGCGCTTCGCCGCCCAATCAAAGCGTATGTATCTGTCTTTCTGTTCCATATTCATATCCTCCGTTTTCTGCAAATATACGCAATAAAAATGAATGATGATTTATGAATGATGAGTTATGATTTATGAGTTATGATTTATGAGGTGCGGGGTGTGAATTACGTCCACAAAAATAAGTCATAATTCATAAATCATAATTCAAGAACCCCTTCTTCCGTGTTTTCCGGCAGCCAGCAGGCATTGTCGAACCGGGTTTCCCGCACCCTCCGTTCGGGTGGGGTCTGGGGAGACTTGTCCTCCTCGCAGGGCAGATAGCGGCCGGATACGGGATCGTAGACGAATTGCGCTTCTCCCGGATGCCCCAAGTGCTTGAATTTCACTTTCTCCACATGGATGCGCACGACGCCCGTCGCATCATCCCGCTCCACCACCACTCCGAAATCGGCCTTGTTGTAAAAATCGGCCGAACCGTTTATGTCATACATTTCCGGTCGGGGCGTCTGCCCTGTTATCGCATTGCGGTTCATCTTGCGCGGATGGGCCACGAGCACTACCAGGCAGTGGTTTCGGGTGGCAAAGCCGGAGAGCCGGTTGAGCAGGGTCGAGAGATATTGCGTTTCGGTCTGTCCGGGCCGCATGTCGTGTTCGATCCGGTTCAAGGGGTCGATAACGAAGATGCGAATCCCCCGCCTTGCCACCAGTTCCCTACCCTTCGACAGGATGGCATCCACCGTGAAGTCCTCTTTGGGCAGGATATGGCATACGTGCTTTGCCAAGTAACGGGTGATACGCTCGTAAAGCCCCTCCGTCATTCCGAGACCGGGCTGGAAACGCCGGGCGGTGAGCTTCTCCGCCAACTTGCGGAGGTGGTAGACGATCGGGATGTTCTCCGGACTGAAAAAGCCGGCCGGCCAGTCGTGGCGCAGGCAAAGGCGGAGGACGAGCTCGTCCACCCATTCGGACTTTCCGGAGCCGGGAGTTCCGGTCACGATCAGCAGGCGCTGCAATTCGAGGGTGCAGAGACTGTCGAAATTCTCCCATCCGGTCTCGGCGCCCGGACCGAAGCCGTTTTCGTAAAGGGCACGCAGCTCCACGGCAAGATCGTCGGCCGTGAAAGCGCCCTCGAGCGGCACCTCTTCGGCTTGCGACAGGGCGATGCGGAGACTCTCTACGCCATACTTCACCAGATGCTCGTTGGCATCCTTGCACTCCGGCCCGTAGGTGACGATGCGGCAGCGTTCGGGGCCGAAACGGCGGAGAAGTTCGGCACGCAGCTTCAAGCCTGCGGCATCGGTATCCACGGCGATGTAGATGAGCCGTTTGTTCTCGAAATGGCTCTCCACGAAACGGTCGAGCCAGGTGAGGTTTCCATTGGCGCCGGAGGGCACGGATATGGCATCCGCACGGCCGGTGGCGAGGAAGGAGGCGGCATCGAGCTCGCCCTCGGTGACGATGCATTCGGGGGTATCCGCGATGGCGTCGATATTATACGGGATAAGCTCGGCACCGGCGACCATCTTGAAATGCTTGGCGCCGCTACGATACTTGACATTGACCAGTGCACCCTCTTCGAAGTAGTTGAAACAAAGGCAGTTCTCCTGCTGTCCGGTCTGCGGCATCGTTTCCGTCTGTTCCGTGAACCGCAGCGCGGCGATGACGGACTGGGGGATGCAACGCTCTTCCACCAGCCAGCGCTCCATCCGTTCGGAGAGCAGCAGCGCGGCGGGATTGAACGTCGGGCGGCGGAAATGTGCCGGCACGGAAGAGGAGGAAAAAGCGGTTTTCCGCTTGCGGGCCTGCCGTTCTTCGCGTTCGCGCAGCTCGGTTTCGTCGGGCACATGGGCGCTCCATCCGCAATGATGGCAGTGGCACAATCCGGTGTCGAGGTTCACGGAAAGGGATTTGTCGCGTTTGTTGCGCCGCAGGTCGTGGCACTGCGGACAGTGAGTCTTTATTTTGCCGCCGGTACGTCCGGAGGTTTCGATGTTGAAAGAATGAAAATTTCTCATATTTGGAAAAAGGCCTCTCCCCGGCCCTCTTCGTGGGAGAGGGAGCAGGGAGATACTCCTGTTTATTAATTAATTAAATAATTGTTTGCTAAACTAACTTAGCCCCCTCTCCCACGGAGAGGGCTGGGGAGAGGCCTCCCACGGTTCTTACCGCCCCTAATCACCGTTTCCGGCACTTGCAAGGACGGTGCTCAGCGTGTCCATGCCTCCGTCTGGTCGTCCCACACCGCCCATGAGTTAGGGCGTGGCGGTGCATCGGCCGGTATGGGGCGTCCCATGTAAGTGCGCTGCTCTCCGGTCAGCGTCTCGTAGCGGTAGGCGTCGTTTTCTTCTCCGGCATCGGCCGGAATGTGCAGTTGCTCCGACGCCTGCCGCCCTTCATCGGATTTCATCCAGTACATGAACCGCCGTTTGGCATCGCTCAGTCCGGTCACCGTGTGCTCTTCGCCCCGCAGACGGAGAAAGGCGGTAAACGACGGGAGCAGTTGCGGCAGATCGGCGGCGAACTCCACTCCCCGCCCCGACAGGCGTGCCATGTCTTCGCACCACACCTGCTCGGAGGGCAAAAGGGCGATGGCTTCATCCATCGAAAGAACTCCCCTCACACGCTCTCTTGTGAGAGAGTTATTTTCTTGTTCTTCTCTTCTCTGCTCTTCTTTACGCGCGTTATGCAGGAAACGGGAGTTGATTATCAGCGCATTATCCTCCAAGCTCCCCCCGAGTTCCTTCGACATCTCGTCACGTTTGCTCAAGAAATTCTCCATTCTTTTTATCAATCCGACAGAAAAAAACATGCCGTTTTCTTCCGAAAAAAGATCATAGTTTTCGATAACGCGAACCACCACCGTTTTTTGCGTGTACCCCAATCTTGACACCAAGCCTGCGGTCTCGGTGACAGGCAGGCTAAAATCTGTCTGCAGCCGCAACAGTTCGATCAAAAGCCAATAGACGCCATATCCTCTCGCCCCTTCTTTTTGGAGAAGTTTTGCTAATTTCGGGTTGGTAGCCGAAGGGGCGTCGTGCTTGAAATAAAAATTCTGCTTCATAAATATATTTTTTAATGACGGACACAAATATCCGGCAGCAAAGCTCGGAAGTTGTTTTCATATATCTGTTACGGTTTTTAGTAACAAATATTTCCTTTTTATTTTGTCACTTTGCACGGTCATTTAAAAAGTGAAATCATTATGAAGAAAAAAAAACTTAAAAAAAGAATCATTTACCAGAGTGATACCGACATGATACGTCGGACAGTTCAGGAAATCAGCCGGATAGCAGGAAGAAACCTTTTGCTCTACCGGTGTCACTGCCATCTCACCCAACGGGAAGTCTACTATCAGACCGGAATCAATTACCCTTTGATCTCCAATTATGAAAAAGAGATAAAAAACATGTGCGTCTACTCGTTCCTGATCACTTTTTATCGGGATACGTGCAGGTATCTCGAGATAGGAGAACCGGAGGGGATCGTACAAATTTCGAACAAGTTGCTGGAAATACTGTTTTAAAGCCTCTCCCCAGCCCTCTCCGTGGGGAAAGCCTCTCCCCAACCCTCTCCGTGGGAGAGGGAGCTGAGTTAGTTTAGTGACCGATTAATTAATATTAGTGACCGATTAATTTAATATTAGTGACCGATTAATTGATAAACAGGAGTATCTCCCTACTCCCTCTCCTACGGAGAGGGCCGGGGAGAGGCCCCCCGGGGAGAGGCCCCATTATTTATCAATAATCCGCTAATCCGTACCGGTTTCTTTGAATTTATCGATTATTATGCTTAAATTTGCCTTTATTATAAAAGGCTGTTTTGCTTCTTAATTCCGGAATGAGGGAGGTTATGGATTAAGAAAAAAGACAAACTCCGATTTTTTATTCCATTAAAAACGAATTTCAAGAGAAACCCATCTATATGAAAGTGTTAATTGTATTCAGAGAAGACGACACAGACAATCTCTTCGTCCCTGTACTCTGCGAAGCCATCCGCAAGCAGGGCATCGACGTGCATTGTTCCGGCCGGGATTTCTGGGAAAAGGATGAACCTTATGACATCATCCATTTTCAATGGCCCGAAGAGGCGGTGGGATGGAACTGTACGGACATCTCCGTGATAGACCGTCTGCGGCAGCGCATACGCCACTTCAAAGACGGCGGGAGCAAGATCGTCTATACAAGGCACAACGCCTGTCCGCACTACAATGCCAATCCGGTCATCCGGCAGGCATACGGGCTCATCGAATCGTGCAGCGACGTAGTGGTGCATATGGGGCGATACAGCAAGGAGGAATTCGGAAAGGCGCATCCCGGCAGCCAGAATGTCATCATCCCCCACCATATCTACGAAAACACCTACAACGAAAGCATCTCACGCGAAGAAGCCCGCAGACACTTAGGGCTTCCGGCCGATAAAATGATCATCACCGCCTTCGGAAAATTCCGCAACCGCGAAGAGATCCGCATGGTGCTGGACGCTTTCTCCGCCTTGCGGAATAAAAGAAAGTTCCTGCTGGCCCCCCGGATGTTCCCGTTTGCCAAACATCCCGGGCAGCGCAATCCGCTGAAAAGGCTCCTTTCGCTGGCCGGCTACTACCTTGTACCGGCTCTGCTCCGCCTGAGAAACATCCGGGCAGGCGCCAACGGCGAACTGATCGACAACGACGAGCTCTCCTATTACATCGCCGCATCGGACGTGATATTCGTGCAGAGGAAACGGATACTGAACTCGGGCAACGTCCCTTTAGCTTTCCTGTTCCGGAAAGTGGTGGCAGGCCCGGACAACGGGAATGTGGGCGAACTGCTGCGCGAGACCGGAAACCCGGTTTTCTCTCCCGACGACAACGCCGGCATCGTACGTGCGCTGGAACAGGCCGGACGGCTGGCGGAACAGGGCAAGGGAGAAGAGAATTACCGCTACGCCCGGCAGCATATGAATCTCGAGGTGGTGGCAAACGCATATATCGACGCTTATGGCAAGTAATCTCAAGCAACAGCTCTTTTCCGGTGTCTTCTACACCGCGCTCGCCAAGTATAGCGGCATCGTCATCTCCCTCGTCGTGGCCGGAGTACTGGCCCGCCTGCTCACGCCCGACGACTTCGGCATCGTAGCCATCGCCACGGTCATCATCGCCTTTTTCGGCATCTTCACCGACATGGGCATCTCGCCCGCCATCGTGCAGAACAAGGCATTGACGGAGAAAGACCTGTCGGACATCTTCTCCTTCACCCTCTGGATGGGCGCCGGCCTTTCGGTGCTTTTCTTCGCCGCCTCGTGGCCCATTGCCGCCTATTACGAGAGCCCCATCCTGCGCACCCTGTGCCAACTGCTCTGCGTGAACCTCTTTTTCGCTTCGGCCACCATCGTGCCCAATGCCCTGTTTTTCAAGAACAAGGAGTTCAAGTTCATCGCCCTCCGCAGCTTCGCCGTGCAGGTGGCCAGCGGCACGGCCGCCGTCATAGCCGCCTTGAACGGCGCGGGACTGTATGCGCTGATCATCAGCCCGATCCTCTCCAGCATCCTCCTTTTCATCATCTCGCTGAAACGCTACCCGCAACACCCCGCGATGACGCTCGGATGGGGCGCCCTCCGCAAGATATTCTCCTACTCCGCCTACCAGTTCCTTTTCAACGTCATCAACTACTTCAGCCGCAACCTCGACAAACTGCTGATAGGCAAGTACATGGGCATGTCGGAATTGGGATATTACGAGAAGTCATACCGCCTGATGATGCTGCCGTTGCAGAACATCACCCAAGTCGTCACCCCGGTGATGCACCCCATATTCAGCGATTACCAGAACGACCTGAACCGGCTTGCCTCGGCCTACGAACGCATCCTGCGCCTGCTCGCCTTCATCGGGGTACCGCTCAGCGTGCTGCTGTTCTTCACGGCCGAAGAGGTGACGCTGATTATCTTCGGTCAGCAATGGCTGCCGTCCGTGCCGGTGTTCCGCATACTCACGCTCTCGGTCGGCGTACAGATCATCCTCTCCTCCTCCGGAAGCATCTTCCAGGCTGCCGGAGACACGCGCAGCCTGTTCGTCTGCGGGGTATTCTCGTCCGTGCTCAATGTGACGGGGATGCTGCTCGGCATCTTCTGGTTCGGCACGCTGGAAGCCGTGGCATGGTGCATCGTCACCACGTTCTGCGTCAACTTCATCCAGTGCTACTGGCAGATGTACCGCGTGACGCTCCGGCGAAGCATGTGGACACTGCTGCGCCAGTTCACATCGCCCATCATTGCAGGCATGCTCATAGCGGCCGCCCTCATCCCGCTACATTACTTGACAAACAACGGGAATATTTTTCTCACGTTTATATTGAAAAGTATCGTAAGTTTCACTATCTTTGGGATTTATATACAAATCACGCGCGAGTATGACCTGATGGGAAAGATACAAAAAATAGCGCACAAACGAAAAAAGTAAAATAACTAAAGAAATCCTTAAAGCAAACAATGAAATTATTATTTCTTATCTTTCACGGATTTGACGAAGCAAACGGTATCAGCAAAAAAATCCGATACCAGACAAAAGCACTGCGCGAATGCGGGGCGGACGTACGGATGTGTTATTACCAGATCACAGGCGACGGCAACCGGCGTTGGATGGTAAACGATGAAGTGATAGCCGATCTCGGATCGGGAAAGATGGCAAAGGCCAAAAAAAGGTTTTTCTTTCGTCCCATCTGCGAGTATGCGCAACGCGAAGGCATCGAGCTGGTATACATCCGGTCTTTTCACAACGCCAATCCTTTCACCATCAACCTGATAAAAGAACTTAAACGGCAAGTGAGGCATGTGGTCATGGAAATCCCCACGTATCCTTATGACCAGGAGTACGCCAGCACCGGAATGAAGCTGAAACTCTACATCGACCGCCTGTTCCGCAAAAAACTGGCGAAGCAACTGGACGCAATCGTCACCTTTTCAGCAGCAAAAAACATTTTCGGCATTCCGGCCATACGCATTTCCAACGGCATCGATTTCGATGCCGTGCCACTCAAGCAGCACATGAACGACACTTCGGACGAACTGCATCTGATAGGGGTGGCCGAAGTGCATTATTGGCACGGATTCGACCGCCTGGTGCGCGGACTGGCTGCCTACTACGACCGCGGACGATCCTACAAAGTGTATTTCCACATCGTAGGCGAACTGACGGGCGAACGCGAACGGAAAGAAATACTGCCCCTCATCCGTGAACACGGGCTGGAACCCTACGTCATTCTGCACGGAGCCCGGCATGGCCTCGAATTGGACGAGCTCTTCGAACATGCCGATTTCGGGATAGGCAGCCTGGGCCGCCACCGGAGCGGCATCACCCACATCAAAACATTGAAAAACCGTGAATATGCCGCACGCGGGCTTGCGTTCGCCTATTCGGAAACCGATGAGGACTTTGACGACAAGGCATACGTGATGAAAATTCCGGCGGACGAGACAGCAGTGGACATCGACGGCATAGTGGCCTTCTGCCGGTCGCTGCCGATGACCGGCCGGGAGATACGCGACAGCATCGGAAATCTGTCGTGGAAGTGCCAGATGCAGAAAGTATTGTGCGAAGTAGTGCCGTGCACGAAGACGCCGGCACTGCCTGTTCCACCTCAAAACATCAGAAAAATATGATACCCAAACGAATACACCTCTGCTGGCTGAGCGGCGACCCTTATCCTCAGAAGATACAAAAATGCATCGACAGTTGGAAAGTCCATCTGCCGGACTATGAAATCATGCTATGGGACTTGAAACGGTTCGACATCGCGCAAGTGCCCTGGGTAGAGCAGGCCTTTCGGGTCAAGAAGTATGCTTTTGCCGCAGACTACATCCGCCTGTACGCCCTCTACAACTACGGCGGCATTTATCTGGACTCGGACGTGGAAGTCTTGAAGAGCTTCGATCCGTTGCTGGATCTCCCCTACTTCGTCGGTGCGGAAAACGCAGGCACGATCGAAGCCGCCATAATCGGGGCCGAAAAAGGATGCGACTGGATAAAGGCCTGTCTGGACTACTATAAAGGAAGAAATTTCATACAGGAAAACGGACAGATGGATATCCGCATGCTGCCGGAAATCATGAACGAAACCATCCAGCGCTTCAAGCCGGTGGTCAATCTGACGGACAGCAACATCGACGCACTGAAGGGCCTGGATATGGAAAAAGCCGTATATGTGCTGCCCAACGATTTTTTCTCTCCGAAGATATTCGACTCCAGAGAGGTGATCGTCACCGGCAACACCTATGCCATCCATCACTATCAGAATTCCTGGTTCTCACACCAGGCGTTCATTTACTACCGCACGAGAACCTTCTTTATAAAGCTATTCGGATACAATTGTATCCGGCGCATCGAGAAACTGATTCTAAAAAGATAACCTCAAAAAGCAGAATATGAAGAAATGGTACAGCAAATATCTGCAAGTCTACGGGAAACCCTTCTCCTATGCACCGGCAGCAGTCGTCGAAGAAGTGCGCGGCAAACTGGCCGGATTGCAGTCCGAACAGCCACTGGTCACCGTATCCCTGATCGGATACAATGAAGAACGGCATCTGCTGGCCTGCCTGTGGTCGCTGAGCGAGATGCAGTGCCGCTATCCGGTAGAAATCATCGGGGTAGACAACGAATCGAAAGACCGCACGGCCGAGATATACCGGGCCACCGGAGTGCCTTATTACACGGAAACGCGGCACAGCTGCGGTTTCGCACGCCTGTGCGGGTTGAACCATGCAAGGGGAAAATACCACATCAACATAGATTCGGATACCTTGTATCCGCCCCGCTACGTAGAAACGATGGTGGAAGCCCTCGAACGTCCCGGTATCGTGGCCGTCAGCTCACTGTGGAGCTACATCCCCGACAAGTAGCACTCATGGCTGGGACTGAAATTCTATGAATTCGCCCGTGACACGCACCTGTGGCTGCAAGCATTCAAGCGTCCGGAACTGAGCGTGCGCGGACTGGTGTTTGCTTATCGCACCGATCTGGCGCAGAAAACGGGTATCCGCACGGATATCATCCGTGGCGAAGACGGCTCATTGGCACTGGAATTGAAAAAGTATGGAAAGATCGCTTTCGTACGCAAACGCCGGGCACGCGCAGTGACGGGATATGGCACGGTGGGCACTGACGGAACCCTGCTGAACAGCTTTAAAGTACGCGTAGCCGGAGCGATGAAAAACATCACCGGATTGTTTACTCAAAAAGAAAAATATGAGGATGAGGATTCCAACTTGATAAAATAACCGGTAAAACTCATAAAGTATGAAAAGAAGAACACCATACGACAGAGATAATCTGCACATAAAAAAGAGAGACTGGGTATTGGAAGTCGGTCCGGGACACAACCCGTCTCATCGCGCCAACGTTGTAACTGAAAAGTTTACAGACCAGAATTATCACCGATGTGGAGATATGAAGATCTATCCACACCAGATATTTGCCAATGCGGATGGTGAAAACTTACCGTTCAAAGACAAAGAGTTCGATTATGTCATCTGCAACCAAGTGTTGGAACATGTAGAGAATCCCGAAAAATTTATCAGCGAACAATGCCGGGTAGCATCCCGGGGATACATGGAAACTCCCAGCCTGTTGGGGGAATTTCTATTTCCGAAGAAATCGCACCGATGGATTATACTGGATATAGACAACAAACTCGTACTCTTTGAGAAAAGCAAAATGCCCGACCATTATGAAAATAACTATGGTGAGCTATTCCTGAATTACCTGCCTTACCAATCGTTGATATACAAGCTGCTCTGGTTTACCGAAGGAGACCTGATGCTGAACCGGTACGAATGGGAAGAAAAAATCGATTTCATCGTAAACCCGACGGATGAATACTATCTGCGCTTTTTTACCAAGCCGTGGAACAAAGAGATGGTAAGGAAACTATACCCGCCACGTAGTCCTTTTAAGGAATTACACAAGACCTTTGCTGCGTTATGGTATATCATGTGGACCAAATTCAGGCACAAATTCTTTGAACGCCACCAACCTATACTTTTAAGCGAATATATGAAAAATAAATAATGCTACAAATATGAACTTCAAACTGATTTTTATCACCAGCTGCCTATTACTTATCACTAACCGCCAATGCCATGAATAATTCCCTTTGGATCGAAATCATCTTTTGGACAGCCCTTTTCATCGTGTTCTACACCTATTTAGGCTATGGCATCGTGCTCTGCCTGCTCGTCAAGCTCAAAGAGCTTTTCGTGAAGCCCGTGAGACGCGTGCTGCCGGCAGCAGACCGGGATCTGCCCGAAGTGACCCTTTTCATCACCGCCTTCAACGAAGAGGACATCGTAGACGAAAAGATGGCGAACTCCCTCGAGCTGGACTATCCCGAGGAGAAACTGCACATCGTGTGGGTGACGGATGGCAGCGACGACGGCACGAACGAGCGTCTGCGCACCCGTTGGGAAGGGAAAGCCACCGTCTTCTTCCAACCCGAACGGCAGGGAAAAACCGCCGCCATGAACCGGGGGATGAAACTGGTGGATACCCCTATCGTCGTGTTCACCGACGCCAACACGATGGTGAACCGGCAGGCGATCCGCGAAATCGTGCTCGCCTTTGAAGATCCGCGCGTAGGCTGCGTGGCCGGAGAAAAACGCATTGCCGTACAGGCAAAAGACAATGCCGCCTCCGGAGGAGAAGGCATCTACTGGAGATACGAATCCACCCTGAAAGCGCTCGATGCACGGCTGTACTCCGCCGTAGGAGCTGCGGGAGAATTGTTTGCCGTGCGCCGGGAGCTGTTTGCAGAAATGGAACGCGACACGCTGCTGGACGATTTCGTACTGTCGCTGCGCATCGCCATGCAAGGATACATCATCGCCTACTGCACGGAAGCATATGCCATCGAAAGCGGTTCGGCAGACATGCGCGAAGAAGAAAAACGGAAAGTACGTATCGCCGCCGGCGGACTGCAATCCATCTGGCGGCTACGCCCCCTGCTGAACCCGTTCCGCTACGGGATACTGAGCTTCCAGTACGTATCCCATCGGGTGCTGAGATGGTCCGTCACCCCCTTTCTGCTGTTCCTGCTGCTGCCGCTCAACGCGCTGCTCCTGCTGATGAAGGGGCTTGCAGGCGATTCCTGCACCTTGTACGGTGTCCTGTTGGTACTTCAAATCCTGTTCTACGTCCTCGGCCTGTGGGGTTACTATCTGTCTACCAAACAGATAAAGAACAAGCTCCTGTTCATCCCCTACTACTTCCTCTTCATGAACGTCAACGTACTGAAAGGAATCGGCTACCTGAAGAAAAAACGCGGGACAGGCGTGTGGGAAAAAGCCAAAAGAAGTTCCGAATCATGATTCATAAGTCATAAATCCTATAAATCTATACGCACATGAACAGAATATTGCATCATCCGCAAAACGCCCGGAGAATTCTCCGGATAACGGCCGATACAATGCTATTGGTCTCGCAGGAAGGCGTTTGCATAGACATCGACACACACAGCGATCTTTGGTTTTTGAAAGAGGAGCTCCTCCTGGGAAAGAACGTATTCGACCTGTTGCCCCTGCACACGCGGGAGAAGCTGGTACCGACTTTCCGGAGCGTGATCGACGAACAAAAAACCGTCAGCCGGAATTACAGGCTGGAGCTGCCGGACGGTACCTATTATTTCAAGTGCATCATGCATCCGTATGATGACATGGTGCTATGCCAATACCGGGACATCACTGCACGGAGCAACGTCAAGCTGCAACTGGAACGCACAAATCGCGAGCTGAAAGCCATCCAGAAAGCAGCGCAGATCGGCCGGTGGAAATATGCCAGCAATGAACGCATCTTCTACTATCAAGGCTATACCGATATCCTCTGTACCGAAGAATTGCAGTCCATCCCCATCGACCGTTATTGTGAGTTGGTGGTGGAAGAAGACAAGCCCGTGTTTGCCCAATGGCTCGAAAACAACGAACGGCAACCCGACGAGAATGGCGCAAGCTACCGCATCAGCCACAAAGGCAGCATCTATTACCTGCAAATCCAGACCTGCGTCCGGGAGGAACAGCCCGACGGTACGTACTATCTGGAAGGCTATATACAGAACGTGACGGACATACAACGCCACCGGAACGACATCAACACCCTCACACATGCCATCGACAACGCCAAAGAGAGCATATTTGCCGCCCGCGAAGACGGCACGCTGATATTTACCAACAGGCTGTTCCGGCAGAACCACAGGATACAGGGCGACCGGGAACTCAGCTCTTATAAGATTTACGAGTTGACAGGAGACATGTCCGGCTCGAATGCCTGGCAACGCAGATGTGAACAGACGAAAGAGAAAAACTACACCGACTTCATCGCCTATCATCCGGTGCCGGACAATACGGAAATACAAGCTTTTGAAGGGACAATGTATCATGTCACCAGTGATGAGGGCGAGGTCAGTTATTGGTCGTTCACGCATGACATTACGGAACGCCTGCGCTACGAGTCGCAGATCAAACGGCTGAACCGGATCATGGACACCACGATGAAGATTCTCCCGGCAGGCATCGTTGTGAAAGATATCAATAACGACTTCCGCTACGTATACCGCAACCGGGAAGCATATAATCAGGAAGCATATAACCGGAAAACACCTGATCAGGAAGCATCCGATCAAGGATCATGCAGTCAGGGATCATCCAGCCGGAAAATATCCGATCAGAAAGTCAGCACGGAAAATGCCATCGGCAAAAACGATTTCGATTATTATCCGCCGGAACTGGCCGAACAGAAACGGAAAGAGGACATGGAAATTGCAGCCACCGGAACAGGCAGACACTGGATATTGGAAGGCAAAGACGAAAACGGCAACCTCCTCATTCTGGACAAACAGAAGATAAAGGTAGACAGCAAGGACTTCTCACCGGTCATCATCAGCATCGAATGGGACATCACCCAACTGGAACTGATGAAACGCGAACTGCAGGCCTCCAAAGAGAAAGCAGAAACATCGGACAAGCAGAAATCGGCTTTCCTTGCCAACATGAGCCATGAGATACGCACTCCGTTGAATGCCATCGTAGGTTTCTCCCGCATCATCGCCGAAAGCGAAGATGCCGACGAGAGGAAAGCATACTACGAAATCGTAGACGCCAACAACGAACGGTTACTGCAACTCATCAACGAGATACTCGACCTGTCGAAAATCGAATCGGGCATCGTGGAGTTCTCCTCCGGCCCCGTGAAACTGCACAAGCTCTGCAAAGAGATATACGATGCACACATATTCCGTACACCGGACGGAGTGGAACTGATCTATGAACCATCGGACGAGATACTTGTTATCGATTCGGACAAGAACCGCATCTTCCAGGTGATTTCCAACCTGATAGGAAACGCCTTTAAATTCACCAAAGAAGGGAGCATCAGCTACGGATACCGGCGGGAGGGCGAACGGATCGTTTTCCATGTGACGGACACCGGCACGGGCATTGCCCCCGACAAGGTGGGAAAGGTCTTCGAACGTTTCATGAAGCTGAACAGCACCGCACAAGGTACGGGGTTGGGGCTTTCCATCTGCAAAACGATCATCGAACGGCTGGGTGGCGGGATCTCCGTAACCTCGGAGCCGGGCAAGGGAAGCACATTCAGCTTTTGGCTACCGGCAAAGGAGGTAGAGAATCCGGAAGATACCTGTCCGGAGCTATTTGCCGATGCCCCGCCCGCAAACCCGGAAAACGGCAATCCGGGAGGTGTCAATTCGGGAGGTGTCAAGCCTACCCTCCTCATCGCCGAGGATACAGACAGCAATTACGAACTGCTGCATGCCATTCTCGGAAAGATGTACAACTTGGTACGTGCCCGGGATGGCATGGAAGCCGTTACCTTATTCGATGAAATCAAACCGGATCTGATTCTGATGGATATCAAAATGCCGGATCTGAACGGACTGGAAGCTACGAAAATCATCCGCGAACTTTCTCCGGAAGTGCCTATCATCATGCAGAGTGCATTCGCCTACGAATACGACCGGAACGCCGCCAAGGATGCCGGTTGCAATGAATTCATAACGAAGCCGATAGCGCAGGACAAGCTGAAGATGATAGTGAAAAGGCTGCTTTATTCAGTTAAAAGCCTTGTTCAGTTGAAAGTTGAGAGTTGAAAATTAGGAGTTGAAAGCTGCCATGCAATATGACAGTATTATTTAGTTAAAAATTAAGAATTAAGTAACGAACATAAAACTTCCCCTCCCTTCGGGGAGGGGGCAGGGGGAGAGGCCCATGGGAAAAAAAGCCGTATCAAAACTATTTTATCACCTATCCATCTTATCAACCTTCCTATTGGCAGGTATCACCCTTGCCGGAGCTTTCTCCGGCCAACTGTCTCCTGCCGGACACATCCGCTTTGCCTTTATCGGCTTGGCATTGCCCGTATTGCTGCTGATCAACTTCGCAGCACTCATCTATTGGGCTATACGGCTACGTGTCTGGCTGCTTATCCCCCTCATCGCCATTTTAGGCAATTGGGGATATCTGAGCCGGGTCATCCGGTTCTCTTCTCCGCCCCCTTCCCTCGCGGCATTCACCATCGCCACTTACAACGTAGATGCCTTTAATGGAGATCAGACCGGATATTCCTGCAAAGAAATAGCCCGGTATATGGAAGAACAGCACGCAGATATCCTCTGCATGCAGGAGTTCGGCAGCAATCGCGAATTCAATGTAGATAGTGTGAAAAAAGCCTTTTCCACATGGCCTTATTACTCTATTCCCCAAGCTCCCGCCGGAACACCGATCCTGCAACTCGCCGTATTCAGCAAGTATCCCATACTCAGCCAGCAACTCATCACATACCCCGACAGTAAAAACTGTAGCATGTGGTGCGACATCGACATCAACGGAAAACGTATCCGGATATTCAACAATCACCTCCAGACAACCGAAGTAAGCAGCAACAAACGGACGCTGGAAAAGGAACTTAAAAAAGACAATACCACCGGAACCGAACATGCCATCCTCAAACTCACCGACGGACTGGAAGAGAACTTCGTGAAACGTGCCGCCCAAGCAGAGCATATGCACAAACTGATAACCGCCTCCCCCCACCCCACACTGGTGTGTGGCGACTTCAACTCCCTGCCCTCGTCATATACCTACCACACCATGAAAGGCAACCGTCTGAAAGATGGTTTCCAAACCTGCGGCCACGGTTACATGTACACCTTCCGCTATTTCAAGAGACTGCTCAGAATCGACTATATCTTCCACAGCGAGGAGCTGGAAGGACTGGATTACTTCTCTCCGGAGCTGGATTACAGCGATCACAATCCGGTGGTAATGCGGATGAGATAAATCCGATTTTTTTATCCGGATTTTGAAGCATTTGGCAACACTTACCTACAATAAAAAGAGCCATATCATTACTCATAAATAGAGTTTGATATGGCACTTTTATATTTATCAGTTACAATCTATAACTTTTCCGAAGACTTTTGGATTTTGTCTCCTCTTCTTTTTTGCACTATGGCATCCCCGATTTATTCACCTACATAAATGTTATCGAGTTGCACAGTAGAAGTCTCATTCTTTGTCTTATCACCCAGATACTGGAAAGCAATATAGACAGTCTGTCCTACATAGCTGTCCATTTTGTAGGAACCTACATCGGTAAACTTACTGTATCCGGTTTCATTCTTCGGGAAAGTGAAATTCTCGGTAATTTCAGTCCAAGTGGCGCTCTTCAAAGCCTCTGCATTGTCTTCACCGGAGAAATTGGAAGAAACGTAAACATGTAATGCCTCATGCATCCAATAAGCGGATACCATATCGAAGTTCAGAATATAATTGCTCTTGATCTCCAACGCAGGAGTGATCATCCACGCATCAAGCAAACCTGTAACAGTAGAACCGTAGGCCGAACACTGGATATAATTGTTACCGCTATATGACTTGTCCAGCCAGAAAGAACCTCCTTCAAGCGTGATATTCAGCCAACCTTCGATCATGGTCTTATCATTATCGGTGACCTTACGGTCGTCAAATGTCATGTTCAGAGCTGCCTTGGGAACAGTACGTACATAGACCCATTCGCTTCCGTTGTACTCATATTCATCGGTCATTTCTACAGCAGCAGAAGTCGATTCCCAGCCGGTAGCCGCTTTTTGGAACTCCGCGGCAGCATATTTAGTGTCGGATAGTTTATATGCAACTGCTTTAATGGTTCCGGAGGTAGCATAAGGATAAGTCAGTGACAAATAAACAGGGATATAAGTTCCGGCCGTACCACTTGTCAGGAAGTCCTCTCCCATTGCTTCATAATCAGAGGGTTGCAATGCTGTAACATCGGTATATAGCTTCCAAGTAGGTTCTGCATACTTATAAAGTGCCGTCACGTTCTTGTAAGCAACCGGTTGCTGCTCGGCATCTTTCACAGCTATGTTATCAATACGGACCGTTGTGGTGGCACCGGTTTCACTGTCACCTACATATTTCATGGCAACATAAATCTTTTTGCCTGCATATTTATCCAAAGCGAGGTCTTGCACAGGAACCATATCGCCACTGCCGGAAGATGATTTCGCAAACTCACCGAGTTCGGAGGTTACATCCTCCCAATTGGCGTTTCCGATATCTTCTTTGGTAAATCCGGCCAGATCGGTAGAGATCAAAACACTCAACCGGCCACCGGCATCTACATAATTGGCCTGCAAGACATCCATGGAAAGAACCATTCCCGATTTTACAGAAACCGGTGCAGCTGTAACCAACCAGGATTCCAATGCTCCGGCTTTATGGTTATAGGCGGAGTTCTGGATATAGTGATTTTTACTAAATTCTTTAGTCTGCCATTTATAAGAACCCGTAACCGTTACATTCTCCCATTTATCCAGCGTATTCGTTTCGAAATCATCCGAAAAAGCAGGTTGGCTGCCATCTTCGTTGGCTTGGTTATAATTCACCACGAGCAATGCGTTTTCTACCGGAGCCTCGATCGCATTGCCCAAGATACCGGGCAGATAAGTGGCGGCAGGCTTTGATGGAGAGAAATAGTTGATAGACGAACCCTCTCCCCATACTTCGGTGTAATCGCCGGCCGTCAATGTATATACAGTGGCATCTGATACAGCCAATACGTATTCGGGCACATCGTTGATGTATTTATAGTTCACCATTGCTTTTGAGCCCTTGTCACAGGTGTAATATTTATCCTGCAACCAGGCAGGCAATACGGACTTGGCAGGATTGGCAGACGTAAATGCACTTCCCTGATAGTCGGCCACATATTCTTGCACGTTGGTTATCTGGCTTTCTTCCTCCAACCCCGGAAAATCCGGTTCGTGATCGCAAGCACCCAATGCTAATATGCCGGTAGCAAATATACTTAAATATAATATCTTTTTCATACTTTGTTATCTTTCAGATTTTTATTAAAACTTAACCCTCATGCTCATCATCCATGTACGGCCGAATCCGTAAAACACAGTAGCGTCGTTCCAATCGTGACCGCCGGTCTTGGCACCGTTGTCCAAAGCTCTCGTAATATATGCTTCGTTGAACAGGTTGTTACAATTTGCTCTCCAAACTGCATCGACATTGCCGATCTTGAAACTGTAACTGATGTTTGCATCGAATGTATAAGCAGCCGGAATGCGCCAAGGTTGAACAAGGTCGACAACCGGATTGTTCTTGTTAGCTTTAATTGCTTGAGAAGCAATGTCATAATCGGCATACTGGCGACCACTGAAACGACCGTCGATACCCAAGCGAAGTCCCTTCATCAGCTCATAGTTTACACCCAAAGCGGCTGTAGTCTGCTCGGAGTTGCTGACTTTGATACCTTTCATATTTGTCTGATAAACGGCCTGTTCCGGAGAACCGATTTCCACTACATTATTATTATAGTCTAATGCCTGTCCGCTCTTGTCGTAGATACGTCCGGTTACGCCGTTTTTGCTCCATGTCCAGTCGCCGATAGAGAACATACCGTTAATGAAGAGACCGCGTACGGGTTTGTAAACGAATTCAAGTTCGATACCCTGATGGAGAGCACCTACACCGTTCATAATCAAATATGGGCTTTCCTGCGCACCGGACAGCGTTTTCTGTATAGAACGGTCGTCCCATGCCGTACGGTAAAGGTTCACATTCACGTTCAGTACTCTTGACACAAAACCATAGCCTAACTCGTAAGAAAGAACTTTCTCGTTTTTAGTATCGGGATTCAAAGCATTGCTGGTCTGTGAGTTCAGGAAAATACCACCTGAATAAAAAGGAGTACGGGAGAAATAACCGACATTGGCAAAAACGTTGTGGTGTTCAGTGATGTTGTAATTGATACCTCCCTTTACACCGAATCCGAATTTGGATATTACGTCCGATTTTTCATTATCTACATAGAAATGTCCGTAACGCTGGTTGGTAGTGACATTGGCATTGGCCGAAACTACAGCCGACAGCTTGTCATTAGAATATTCTACTTGGCCGAAAACACCGTATTGTCCGATATAGCTGTCGAAGTTACGGTATACGATATCACCGATGTACAAACGCTGTTGCTGCCATGCAATATCGTCTTTTCTATAAGGAACTTTGGCACGGTCCGGATCGATCACGTAGCTCCCACCCATCAAATCATCGATTTTAGCTTTGTGCATTCCCTTGTAATAGCGGAGGTCGATACCGGCCTGAAGATCCAGGTTGTCTGTCAGCTTGTTATTGTATGTAGAAAGCAAACCTACCCAAATGTGGTTGTTCATATTTTTGGCAATGGCTGCCAGACTACCGTTGGGCGCCTCGGCATTCGCCTGTTTCAAAGCACCATAGTCGAAAGTACCGTCATCTCTCCGGTAAGTAGTGTTAGGAACACCGTCACTCGCTCCATACAAAGCGGAATATGAAGAACCGACTCCGCGATAACCGTAACCGTTACCGATAGAGGTGTACAAAGTGGAGGAAAGGCTTGATTTATAATTGATATCCCAAATGTGGTTCAACGAAATCTGGGGTTTGTGGTAATAATTACGGTTCGTACCGTAATATTCTCTTCCCGTATCATCGAAACCATAAGTTGCATTATAACGGTATCCGGCTCCGATACCTACTCTCTTTTGTTTGTCCCATTCGGCGATCGTCAGTTTGTCATAACGTTTATAGTGATTCTGAGGTGCTCCGGTAGCGGTTAAAGAAATAGAGTGGTTGTCGCCTATTCTTTTCGCTACGTTTATAAACCATGAATAAGATTCATAAGCAGTACCGTAAACATATCCGTCTCCCCAATCTCTGGAACCTAAAATAGAAAACGCCCAACCCTTATCCGTCATACCGGAAGAGATATTAAAGGAAATCTTGTTTCTGCCATCGTTGCCGATGCCATAGTAAACCCCTCCTCCTCTTTTTGTTTCCAGCGAGTTGGTGAGGACATTGATAGAACCACCGACAGAAGGAGTCGAAAGTTTTGAAGCTCCCATACCTCTCTGAACCTGCATCGAACGGGTCACATCCGATAATCCTTGCCAGTTGGACCAGTAAATACCGCCCCATTCCATATCGTTCATAGGTACACCGTTGATCATCACTGCCACATTAGCTGCTGCAAAACCGCGGAGAGTAATTTCCGAATCTCCGTAACCGCCGCCTACTTTAGAGGCCGTCACACTTGGAGTTGATTTCAGAATCTCAGGAAACTCCTGGTTACCCAGTTTCTCTTCAATAAACACTGGATCGATAGTGGAAACCGCTACCGGAGTTTTACGGGCTACAGCGATAGAAGAGGTAATGGTGACGTCATTCAATGTTACTGCATCGACAGCCATTTTGATCGTACTCAAATTAACCGTTCCGGATTGAGTAATTTTCTTTTTGTACTCTTTGTAACCTAAGTACTTGATAACCAAAGTCTCATTCTGGCCGACTTTTTGTGTAAAGTAACCATCCAAGTCTGTAACACTACCTTGGGTAGTTCCTGCAACAGTCACGGCTGCACCAATCAATGGTTCACCGGTTTCTGCATCCACAACTTGACCTTTCACTGTAGTCTGGGCAAAAGACGTAGCGGCAGAGCATACTGTCAGTATTGCAACCAGCAGGAAATGAACTAGATGTTTTCTCATAATTCTGTTTGTTAGTTAATAGAATTTTTTAATTACTAATGTTTTGACGCGCAAATATAATTAATAAGATTTAAAACAACATTACATTCTCGTTTCAATTTTTAAGGAAGCCCAACATTTTATTGCATTCTAAAACAAAAAAAGCCCCGCAATCAATCTACGGAGCTTTCTATTTAATATAGAATGATTTATAAACCTGTCAAACTGACATCGATATCAATCATTCATTAGCTTTCTATAACGTACACGCTTAGGCTCTTCATTTCCGAGACGTTTCATCTTGTTTTCTTCATATTCAGAATATGAACCTTCAAAATAGAATACATTGGAATCGCCCTCGAAAGCAAGGATGTGGGTACAGATACGGTCGAGGAACCAACGGTCATGTGAAATGACCACGGCGCATCCGGCAAAATCCTCCAGACCTTCTTCAAGTGCACGAAGCGTATTCACGTCGATATCATTGGTAGGCTCATCGAGAAGCAGCACATTGCCCTCTTCTTTCAATGCAATAGCCAGGTGCAAACGGTTACGTTCACCGCCGGAAAGCATTCCGCAGAGCTTTTCCTGATCGGCACCGGAGAAATTGAAACGCGAAAGATAAGCACGCGCATTGATATCACGCCCACCCATGCGAATCAGTTCGTTACCTCCGGAAATTACCTGATAAACAGTCTTGTTGGGATCGATATCCTTATGCTGCTGGTCTACATAGGCCACCTTTACGGTCTCTCCTACCTCAAATTCTCCTTTATCCACCGTCTCAAGTCCCATGATAAGCCGGAAAAGGGTAGTCTTACCGGCACCGTTAGGACCGATCACCCCGACAATGCCATTGGGAGGAAGCATAAAGTTGAGATCATCGAAAAGCAACTTCTCACCATAAGCCTTGGCTACATGTTTAGCTTCAATAACCTTGTTTCCTAAACGGGGACCATTCGGAATGAAAATTTCAAGTTTCTCTTCTTTCTCTTTCACATCCTCGTTCAACAGTTTGTCATAAGAGTTCAGACGAGCTTTACCTTTGGCCTGACGAGCCTTAGGAGCCATACGCACCCATTCCAGCTCACGTTCAAGAGTCTTACGGCGTTTGCTGGCAGTTTTCTCTTCCATTTCCATGCGTTTGGTCTTCTGGTCCAGCCAGCTGGAATAATTTCCTTTCCAGGGGATACCTTCGCCACGATCCAACTCCAGAATCCATCCGGCTACATGATCGAGGAAATAGCGGTCGTGCGTTACGGCGATTACCGTACCCTCATACTGTTGGAGATGTTGTTCGAGCCAGTCGATAGACTCTGCATCCAAGTGGTTGGTAGGCTCATCGAGAAGGAGTATATCCGGTTTTTGAAGCAACAAACGACAAAGAGCCACGCGACGGCGCTCACCCCCTGAAAGGTTTTCCACCAACTGGTCTTCGGGCGGACAACGGAGTGCATCCATCGCACGTTCCAGCTTACTGTCAAGATTCCATGCATCCGTAGCATCGATGATATCCTGCAATTCTCCCTGGCGTGCGAAGAGTTGGTCCATTTTATCTTGATCCTCATAATATTCGGGTAAGCCGAATTTCTGATTTATTTCTTCATATTCATTCAGAGCGTCTACAATAGGCTGTACTCCTTCCATTACGATTTCCTTCACGGTCTTCGTATTATCCAAATGAGGTTCCTGAGCCAGATAGCCTACCGAATATCCCGGTGAAAAGACCACCTCACCCTGATATGATTTTTCCAGTCCTGCAATAATCTTCAACAAAGTAGATTTACCCGAACCATTCAAACCGATGATACCGATCTTTGCCCCATAAAAAAAGGAAAGGTAAATGTTCTTCAGCACTTGCTTGTTATTCTGGAAGGATTTACTCACTCCCACCATTGAGAAAATAATCTTTTTATCGTCTACTGTTGCCATACAATTATAATAATGTAAAACGTAATTTTGGGCAAATGTACACAAAATCTTCGATATTCAAATCCGTCCCACTAAAAACAAAGTATTCTTCCCTACCCTCAAAGCATTCTTCTCCCCTCTCTTATCCACATTAACATCTTTAACAGTTCATCTTAAAAGACATTCCTCTCATTTGCAACAATCTATACTTTTATGGTATAATAATCTATACTATTGCATAGTAACAATCTATATTTAACACTCCATTAAGTATATACTTTTAATATCTCGGTATAACGACCAATATAAGATGCTATAAATAAACATTTTATATTCAATTCTTATTATTTCCCGTCCAACCATAATCCTAAAAGTGCTTTTGCATCCAATCTGCTTAACTTGCTATTTCAACAACTATAAAATGAATGTATTGTCATAGCTATTCTAAAAAACATTCAAATTATTTTGGTATTTATAAAAAACTCTCTATCTTTGCACCCGCAATCAGGAAATAACTGATTTGCAATAAGGATTGATTCAGTAGCTCAGCAGGTAGAGCACAACACTTTTAATGTTGGGGTCCTGGGTTCGAGCCCCAGCTGGATCACTTAGGAGAAATGAAAATACTCCGACAAACTAAGACAAAGCTCTTTAAACCAGTGGTTTAAGGAGCTTTTTTCTTACCCGCCTACGACAGAAAAAAGACCTCAAAAAGCCACCCTGTGAAGATTAATCGTTACTAATTCGTTACGGTTTTTATCGTAATGGAAAACCGTAACGAATTTATAGGTAAGTCGCTCATTTGTCGAATATTGGCAGTCGAAAGTCATAGCCGTTACGGAATGAACAAATTAACTTTGCAACAAGAAAGGAGTTACGGTATGAAATCGACATTCAAAACACTCTTCTATTTAAAGAAGAACGAACCGAAGAAAAACGGTCATGTAGTAATTATGGTGCGCATCACGGTGGACGGTGATCAGGTGCAATTCAGCAGCAAGTTGGACATACACCCCGACAATTGGGACACGAAAGCGGGAAGAGCCGTCATCAACAAACAGAGTGCGGACAAGAAAGAAAACCTCAGGGTATCCTCACTTAACAAGACACTGGACGAGATACGTTCGGCCATCACCATGCACTACACACGCATGATGAACGTGGACGGTTACGCACTGCCGGAAAAAATCAGGAACGCATTCCTGGGATTGGAGGAAAAGGAGAAAACGCTCATCAGCTACTTCACCCAGCACAATGAACAGTATGCAAAGAAGGTCGGCAAGACTGCCACGCAAAAGACCTATTCCCGCTACGAACTGACCAAGCAGCGGATGATAGAGTTCTTGCAGAAGGAATACAAGTTGTCGGACATTCCCGTGAAGGAAATCACCGTTACCCACATCGAGAACTTCTACCTTTATTTGCGTCAGGAATGTGAGGTAAGCAACAACACCGCCATGAAATTTGTACAACGTTTCCATACGATACTGTTGTTCGCCCAGAAAAGCGGATTGAGCTTTATCGATCCATTCGGGAATTTCAAGTTCAATTTTGACAAGACCGACAGAGGGTATCTCACGCAGGAGGAAATCGACACGATCTATTACAAGGAGTTCAAGTCAAAGCGGTTGGAACACGTGCGTGATGCTTTCATCTTCAGCTGTTATACCGGTTTGCCTTACTGTGACATCTATACGCTTTCAAGTGAGGACATAAAGATCGGTGTGGACGGCAAGAAGTGGATTATGAAAGACAGGGGTAAAACCGGAGTGGAGTCATTCATTCCCCTACTGCAAATACCGTTGGATATTCTCGCCAAATATGAGGGCAAGTTGAAAAACGGAAAACTGCTTCCGGTAATCAGTAACCAGAAGATGAATGAATATTTGGCGGAGATAGCCGCTATTTGCCAGATCAACAAGCGGATCACCTACCATCTTGCCCGGCATTCGTTTGCGACGGAAATCTGCCTTACCAAAGGCGTTCCCATTGAGAGCGTGTCCAAGATGCTCGGACACACCAACATTCAGACCACACAGATTTATGCCCGTGTGGTGGACAGAAAGTTGAGCCATGACATGAATATGCTGGATCGAAAACTTAAAAGTATGCAAAAAGGTACGACGCAAAACGCTGTATGAATAAACAAATCATTATATTGTCACACCATTTAAAAACAACGCCTTATGGAAAATAGAGGATACATCACCATCACCGGTTTGGAAAACAAGGATGAACAACCCATCGTCAGTGTAAAGATAGAGAACGGCAACGTATGGATGACCAAGCACGAACTTGCCCGTCTGTTCGGAGTGTTCGTACAGACAATAGACGCCAATGTGCGCTCCATCTTCAAATCCCGCCTGCTTTATGACGGCGACGTGACCATAACCGAGAAGCAGGACAAAAGCATCGTTACCTATTATAATCTGGAAGCGATCATATTTCTCAGTTTCCGCATCAACACCTATTGCACGAAACTGTTCCGTGAATGGGTACTCAACTCCCTGTGCGAGTACAAACGCCTGCAAGAGAAAAAGCCCGAAGTTCTTGTCGTTTTCAATCCCGGCAGCAACCGGACAACCATTTCTTATAACTGATATGCATAGAAGCCTGTAAATAGCGAGCCTTGCCCGAAAATCCGACGGGCAAGGCTTTTTTTTCTCCTGAAAATCCTATCTTTACACCAAATAACAGTGTCATGATAGAAAACCTCACCATATCCATATCCTTCAGCGAAGTAGAGGAAGCCCATGTCGGCAACTATTTCCACCTTTCCGAAATGTCCGGCGAGTTTCTGATTATCCAGAAACCCGACAATACCTTCTACTTCCTTTGTTCCAATGATTGTGACATCGTG
>UMBU01017701.1_pt1 | contig 26682 bp, 20 predicted proteins | sample 1964051 | NCBI WGS metagenome assembly UMBU01 (sample SAMEA4835949, study PRJEB28245) | human gut metagenome | biome: gut microbiome; material: fecal sample | place: Denmark | collected 2008
CGCCACAGAATTATCTGCAGGAATGGATATCCGTGCTAATCTTTCCGAACCTATTATATTGGAACCGTTACAGCGTTGTCTGGTACCTACCGGATTATATATAGCTCTTCCGAAAGGATTCGAAGCGCAAATACGTCCCCGTAGCGGGCTGGCTATCAAGAAAGGAATCTCCGTTCTCAATTCTCCCGGAACGATTGATGCGGATTATCGGGGGGAGATTTGCATTATTTTAGTCAATTTATCGTCCGAAGCGTTTGTGATTGAAGATGGAGAACGTATCGCCCAAATGGTGATAGCCAAGCACGAACAAGCCGTGTGGCAGGAAGTGGAGGTGCTTGATGAAACAGAACGTGGAGCCGGAGGCTTCGGTCATACAGGGAAAAAATGAAAAAGATAATACTATTCTTGCTGATAAATGCCTTACTGTTTCCTCTTTGCACGACTGTGCAAGGTAAAAAGAAAAAGGTGAGGAAGGAGGAGAAAACTGTTGTACTGCAACTGACGGAAGAGCAGCAACGTAAATATGACTATTTCTTTCTTGAAGCTATACGAATGAAGGAAAAGAAGGAATATGCTACGGCTTTTGGTCTGTTACAACATTGCTTGGATATCAACCCGAACGCTCCGTCTGCCCTTTATGAAATTTCTCAATATTATATGTTTCTCCGTCAGGTACCTCAGGGGCAGGCTGCTTTAGAGAAAGCGGTGGCTTATGCTCCGGACAATTATTGGTATAGTCAGGGATTAGTCAGCCTGTATCAGCAGCAGAATGAACTGGATAAGGCTGTGACTTTGCTTGAAACAATGGTTACTCGTTTTCCGGCGAAGCAAGACCCTTTGTTCAATTTGCTTGATATTTACAGCCGTCAGGAGAAATATAATGATGTGATTTCCACATTGAATCGTTTGGAGAAACGTTTGGGAAAGAACGAACAGTTGTCTATGGAGAAATTCCGTATTTATCTTCAGATGAAAGATGATAAAAAAGCATTCAGGGAGATAGAAAGTCTGGTGCAGGAATATCCGATGGATATGCGCTATCAAGTGATACTGGGGGATGTATATCTGCAAAACGGAAAGAAGCAGGAAGCATACGAAGCGTACCAGAAGGTATTGGCTGTGGAACCGGATAATCCGATGGCGCTTTTCTCGATGGCTTCCTATTATGATCAGACCGGACAGAAAGAATTGTATCAGCAACAATTGGACACATTATTGCTGAATAAGAAAGTGGCGCCTGATACTAAAATTAATGTGATGCGTCAGATTATTGTGGAGAATGAGCAATCGGTCGCTAAAGACAGTACCCAAGTGATAGCCCTGTTTGATCGGATTATGAAACTGGACCAGGATGATCCGCAGATTCCCATGCTTTATGCACAGTATCTATTGTCGAAGAATATGGAACCGGAAGCAGTGCCTGTATTGGAACAGGTGGTTGATTTAGATCCCACGAATAAGGCTGCCCGCTTGATGTTGGTCAGCGCTGCCGTGAAAAAGGAAGACTACAAGCAGATTATAAAAGTTTGCGAGCCGGGCATTGAAGCTACTCCGGATGCATTGGAACTTTATTATTATCTGGCTATTGCCTATCATCAGGCAGAGCAGACAGACAGTGTGTTGAGTGTTTGTAGCAGGGCATTGGAACATATTACACCCGATACCCGAAAAGAGGTCATTTCGGATTTCTATTCAATTATGGGGGATATCTATCATACCAAAAAGCAAATGAAGGAAGCTTATGCTGCCTACGATTCAGCTTTGGTGTATAACCCTTCCAACATCGGTGCGTTGAATAATTATGCCTATTATCTGTCTGTGGAACGGCGTGAATTGGATAAAGCGGAAGAAATGAGTTATAAGACCGTAAAGGCAGAACCTAATAATTCGACTTATCTCGATACGTATGCCTGGATTCTTTTTGAAAAAGGCAACTATGCTGAGGCTCGTATTTATATTGATAATGCAATGAAGAGTGATGGAGGGAAAAGTGATGTGATAGTGGAGCATTGTGGGGATATTTATTTTATGACGGGTGATGTGGAAGGCGCACTGGGATATTGGAAGAAGGCATTGGAGATGGGTAGTGAGTCGAAAACATTGAAGCAGAAAATAGAAAAGAAGAAATTTATAGCAGAATGAAAAGAATAGTTTATCTATTGTTGGTTGTGGTTGTGTTGGCTGGTTGTAAGAGTTCGAAGCGCCTGGTGACTTCGGAGACAAAGGCACCTGTATCCAGTTATCTGGCTTCCAAGCTCCAACTGACTATTCCCGATAAAAAAGGAGGAAGCCTGTCGGTAGGAGGAACCATGAGGATGAAAACTCATGAGCGGGTGCAAATCTCTTTGCTGATGCCTATTCTGCGTACAGAGGTAGCACGTATCGAAATGACTCCTGAGGAGGTATTGTTAGTGGACAGGATGAACAGAAGATTTGTTCGTGCAAGTAAAGAAGAACTGAAGGGTATATTACCCAAGAATGCGGAGTTCTCTCGTTTGGAGAAGATACTGACAGATGCGTCTTTACCCGGTGGAAAGACAGAACTGACAGGAAAGGATATAGGAATTTCTTCGTTGGAAAAAGCAAAGGTGCAACTTTATGAGTTTTCTACGAAAGAGTTTTCAATGACTCCGACTGAGTTGAGTTCTAAGTACAGACAGGTTCCTATGGAAGAATTAATAAAAATGTTGGTAGCTTTGTTATGATGAAACGTTTTTTTGTTATTCTTATCGGTTGCCTTTGGCTGGCAGTTCCGCTTTTCGCTCAATCGAACAAACTGATTCGTGAGTTGGAGAGCAAACGTGGTGCGCTGCAAAAACAGATTGCCGAGTCGGAAACGATATTGAAGAATACAAAGAAAGATGTAGGTAGCCAGTTGAATAGTCTGGCGGCATTGACCGGGCAGATTGAAGAGAGGAAACGTTATATCATGGCTATTAACAATGATGTAGAGGCTATTGAGCGTGAGTTGGCTTCTCTTCAACGGCAATTGAGGAGCTTGGAAAGAGATTTGAGAGATAAGAAAAAGAAATATGAAGCTTCTGTCCAATACCTGTATAAGAACAAATCGATAGAGGAAAAACTGATGTTTATTTTTTCTGCCAAGAACTTGGGGCAAACTTATCGCCGTATGCGTTATGTTCGCGAATATGCTACCTATCAGCGTTTGCAAGGAGAAGAAATCCTGAAAAAACAGGAACAGATACGTAAGAAGAAGGCGGAACGGCAGCAGGTAAAGGCTGCCAAAGAGAATTTGCTGAAAGAACGTGAAGGCGAAAAAGTGAAGTTGGAAGCACAGGAGAAAGAAAAACGGACTTTGGTTGCCAATCTGCAAAAGAAACAAAGAGGATTGCAGAATGAGATTAATAAGAAACGGAGAGAGGCTAATCAACTGAATGCCCGTATTGACAAGCTGATTGCAGAAGAGATTGAACGTGCCCGTAAGCGTGCACAGGAGGAAGCCCGTCGTGAGGAGGCAGCTCGCAGGAAGGCGCAAGGCAAGGAAGGGCAATCGGCTGGAACCGGAGCGAAAACGAAGTCGAAGCCTTTGGAGGTGTATACAATGAGTAAGGCGGATCGGGAGCTATCCGGCAATTTTGCCGCCAATCGTGGAAAGCTTCCTATGCCTATATCCGGTGCTTATATCATCACCAGTCATTATGGGCAATATGCGGTAGAGGGACTACGCAATGTGAAACTTGATAATAAAGGAATAGATATACAAGGAAAGCCGGGTGCTCAGGCGCGTGCCATTTTTGACGGAAAAGTGGCGGCCGTATTCCAACTGAACGGATTATTTAATGTTCTTATCCGGCATGGTAATTATATTTCCGTTTATTGTAATCTGTCTTCCGCTTCTGTGAAGTCCGGTGATACAGTGAAGACTAAACAGCACATCGGACAGGTCTTTTCGGATGGAATGGATAATGGACGGACGGTGTTGCATTTCCAACTGCGTCGTGAAAAGGAGAAACTGAATCCGGAGCCTTGGCTCAATCGATAAAGTGATAGTTGAAGATACTAGAGTATAACGAGCGGACTTCTGTATTAAAGCAGAAGTCCGTCTAATAATTCCAGATATAGTCCGATAGCTTCTTCTATCTCTTTCAGCATAATATACTCTTCTGCCGTATGTGAACGTGAAGAACGTCCCGGTCCTATTTTTACCGATGGAAAAGACATCAATGCCTGGTCGGATAGAGTAGGGGAACCGAAAGGGACACGCCCCATTTTTATTGCTTTTTGGACAAACGGATGTTGCTCGTCGATCCGTGAGGAGTTGAGACGGAACGAGCGGGCTTTGGCTTCGCAAGAGATATGTTTCTTGATTTCAGCAAATAAATCTTCATTCGAGTAAAGCTCGTTGCTACGGATATCAACAACGAAAGTACACTTATCGGGAACTACGTTGTGTTGAGTACCTGCATTAATTACAGTTACGCTCATTTTTACCGGTCCTAGTAACTGCGATTCTTTATCAAAGCGATAGTCGCGGAACCAGGCAATATCATTCAATACCTTATAAATGGCATTGTCTCCCTCGTTGCGTGCGGCGTGTCCTGCCTTGCCTGTGGCGGTAACGTCCAATACCATCAGCCCTTTTTCGGCAATGGCAGGTTGCATCTCCGTCGGTTCGCCTACGATGGCGAATGAAATGGGGGGGAGTCCAGATAATACACTTTCAATTCCGTCTTTGCCCGATACTTCTTCTTCACAGGAAGCAAGATAAATCAAATTATATCTCTGTGAAGTACGACATAGTTGCAGAAACACCTGTAATAGAGATACAACACTTGCGCCTGCATCGTTGCTTCCCAGTCCATACAATTTTCCGTTCTCTTCACGTGGCGTGAACGGGTCTTTCCGCCAGCCATTGACAGGTTTGACGGTATCTATGTGGGAATTGAGCAGGATAGTCGGTTTCTTCAGGTCAAACATAGGGCTAAAACACCATACATTATTACCCTTGCGTCCGGTCTGCATACCTTCCATTTCAATATAATTTTGCAGGAAGTCTGCGGCCTGAGCCTCTTCCCGGCTAAGAGAAGGGATACTGATTAACGACTTAAGAAGGCTTGTAGCCTCTGCTGCCATAGTCGGAATGTCATATTTCATACTGCAAATATTTTGTCTATTACTTAATATTTGCACAAAGATAGTCGTTTTGCGCAATTGTTTCAAATAAAACTAATACCTTTGTACCATATTTACTAATACAAAGAGTATGACTTATCATCATTTATCTGTCTTAGTCCATCGTCAGGCTGAAAAGTATGGCGACAAGGTAGCCTTAAGGTACCGTGACTATGAGACAGCTCAATGGATTCCGATCACCTGGAATCAATTCTCCGGAACTGTGAGGCAGGCTGCCAATGCGCTCGTTGCGTTGGGAGTGGGAGAACAAGAGAATATCGGTATCTTTTCGCAAAACAAGCCTGAATGGTTTTATGTAGATTTTGGTGCATTCGCCAATCGTGCTGTGACCATTCCATTTTATGCGACCAGTTCACCGGCACAAGCACAATACATTATCAACGACGCACAAATACGCTATCTTTTTGTAGGTGAGCAATTTCAATACGACGCTGCATTCAGTATCTTTGGCTTTTGCACCTCACTGCAACAACTGATTATCTTTGACCGTTCGGTCGTAAAAGACCCCCGTGATGTGTCGTCCATCTATTTTGATGAGTTTATGGCGATGGGAGAAGGACTTCCGCACAATGATGTGGTAGAAGAGCGTACGGGACGTGCCTCTTATGACGATTTGGCTAATATTCTTTATACGTCCGGAACGACAGGTGAGCCGAAGGGAGTCATGCTTCATCATTCTTGTTATTTGGAACAGTTTCTCACTCATGACGACCGCCTGACCACGATGTCGGATAAGGATGTTTCTATGAACTTCCTTCCATTGACGCATGTATTTGAAAAGGCTTGGTGCTATCTCTGTATCCATAAAGGGGTACAGATCTGTATCAATCTCCGTCCGGCGGATATACAGACAACCATTAAGGAAATTCGTCCGACATTGATGTGCAGCGTTCCTCGTTTCTGGGAAAAAGTGTATGCCGGAGTACAAGAGAAGATCAATGAGACCACAGGAATGAAGAAGGCATTGATGTTGGATGCTATCCGGGTTGGTAAGATTCACAATCTTGATTATCTGCGGAAAGGAAAGACGCCTCCTGTGATGAATCAATTGAAATATAAGTTCTACGAAAAGACAATTTATTCTTTACTGAAGAAGACCATCGGTATTGAAAACGGGAATTTCTTTCCGACTGCCGGTGCTGCCGTACCCGATGAAATCAATGAATTTGTCCATTCGGTAGGCATTAATATGGTTGTCGGTTATGGACTGACAGAGTCTACGGCTACTGTGTCTTGCACATTGCCGGTGGGATATGATATCGGTTCGGTAGGTGTTGTGTTGCCGGGAGTTGAAGTGAAGATCGGTGAGGATAATGAAATTCTTCTTCGAGGTAAAACCATTACAAAAGGATATTATAAGAAAGCGGAAGCTACGGCTGCTGCTATTGATCCGGACGGATGGTTCCATACGGGCGATGCAGGCTATTTTAAGAATGGGCAGTTGTTCCTGACAGAGCGTATTAAAGATCTATTCAAAACTTCGAATGGAAAATATATCGCTCCGCAGGCTTTGGAAACAAAGTTGGTTATCGACCGTTATATTGATCAGATTGCTATTATTGCCGATCAGCGTAAGTTCGTCTCTGCTTTGATTGTTCCCGTATATGGATATGTGAAAGAGTATGCGAAGGAAAAAGGTATTGAGTATAAGGATATGAGTGAATTGTTGCAACATCCTAAGATTGTAGGGTTGTTCCGTGCGCGGATAGAAACCTTGCAACAACAGTTTGCGCATTATGAGCAAATCAAACGTTTCACCTTGCTTCCCGAACCATTTAGTATGGAGCGTGGAGAGCTTACCAATACATTGAAACTGAAACGTTCGGTCGTTTCTGAAAATTATAAAGACCTGATTGAGAAGATGTACGAGGAGAGTTGAGAGCCAGGCTTGAGATTCGTTGTGAGATAAGTGTACGATTATAATTTATAACTTTTAATTTCTAATTTAAGAAGATGATTACTATTGAACAACTTAAAGACGTGAAAGAGCGCACGGATGCGCTGAGGAGGTATCTTTGACGTCGACGGGAAGAAAATTCAAGTCGAAGAAGAACAGTTAAGAACGCAGGCTCCGGGATTTTGGGATGACCAGAAGAAAGCTGAAGCCCAGATGAAGTTGGTGAAAGACCTGCAAAAGTGGATTGACGGCTATAATGAGGTCAAAACGCTGGCAGATGAACTTGAGCTGGCATTTGATTTCTATAAAGAGGAATTGGTAACAGAGGAAGATGTGGATACTGCTTATGCGAAAGCGCGTGAGGCGGTAGAAGCGCTCGAACTCAAGAATATGCTTCGTGATGAGGCCGACCAAATGGATTGTGTGTTGAAGATCAATTCCGGGGCCGGTGGTACGGAGAGTCAGGATTGGGCTTCTATGTTGATGCGTATGTATTTGCGTTATGCTGAGACAAATGGCTATAAGGCTACTATTGCTAACCTTCAGGAAGGTGATGAGGCCGGAATCAAAACCTGTACGATCAATATTGAAGGGGATTTTGCCTACGGTTATCTGAAAGGAGAAAATGGTGTGCACCGTCTGGTACGTGTCTCTCCTTACAATGCGCAGGGTAAACGTATGACATCTTTTGCTTCTGTCTTTGTCACCCCGTTGGTAGACGACAGTATTGAGGTGAATATTGAGACGGTACGTATCTCTTGGGATACCTTCCGAAGCGGTGGTGCCGGTGGTCAGAATGTGAACAAGGTAGAATCCGGAGTTCGTCTGCGTTACCAATATAAAGATCCTTATACAGGTGAGGAAGAGGAGATTCTGATTGAAAATACGGAAACCCGCGACCAGCCTAAGAACCGTGAAAATGCAATGCGCCAGTTGCGTTCTATCTTATATGATAAAGAGTTGCAGCACCGTATGGCAGAACAGGCGAAGGTGGAAGCGGGAAAGAAGAAGATCGAATGGGGCTCGCAGATCCGAAGTTATGTATTTGACGACCGCCGTGTGAAAGATCATCGTACCAACTATCAGACTTCGGATGTGAACGGAGTGATGGATGGTAAGATAGAGGATTTTATTAAGGCTTATCTGATGGAATTCTCTTCACAGGAATCATAAAATACAAAATTAGCAACTGTTATTTTTGGAAAGTTAAAAGATTTGTCCTTACTTTGTTAGCGTTGAACTTTAAAGCTAACTATTATGGGCAAGGGTAAGAAAAAAGTAGCGATTAGTAAGAAGGAAGAAGAGCAGGCCCAGAAGGTTGTCAAAATAGTGTTTGTCTCATTAATTATTTTGGCACTGATTATGCTGATTGCCTTTTCCTTTTTCGGCTGATAATCTCACCACAGGTTTGTGTAATCTGTGGTGAGTTTTTTTGTAATACTACTGTAATCGGATTGTCATTCTTGTGTATCCTTGCAGTTGTACTTTTGCTGCGGATTAAGTAGCAAACAACTGAAATGAGTAGAATTACAACAACAGTCGTAACATTATTGTTGGCGGCAACAGCTTTCGGACAGGCTAAAGAAGACGCCGGAGATGGCAAAAAATTAGATAAGCAGACGATGGAATGGAAAGACTATTTGCCCGAGATTCACGGAACGATTCGGGGAAAATACGAATTCCAGACAGAAACAGGGGAAAGTCGTTTTGAAGTACGTAACGCGCGCTTTAGTGTTTCGGGAAATGTGCATCCTTTGGTTGCTTATAAAGCGGAAATCGACCTTTCTGACGAGGGCTCTATTAAAATGCTGGATGCGTATGCACGTGTCTTTCCGATGAAAGATCTTAATTTCACGATTGGGCAAATGCGGGTACCTTTTACGATTGATGCTCATCGTTCTCCTCACCAACAGTATTTTGCCAATCGTTCATTCATAGCCAAGCAAGTAGGAAATGTCCGTGATGTTGGGTTCACTACTGCTTATAAACATACGAGTGGCTTCCCGTTTATTCTTGAGGCCGGATTATTTAATGGTTCGGGGCTTACCAATCAGAAAGAATGGCATAAAACATTGAACTACTCGGTTAAAGCTCAGTTATTACCCGGCAAAAATTGGAATATAACACTCAGCACCCAGATGATAAAGCCGGAATCCGTACGGATTAATATGTATGATGCCGGTATTTACTATCAAAATAATCGTTTTCATATTGAAGCGGAATATCTATATAAAATGTACAGGCATGAGACGTTTAAAGATGTGCACGCTGTGAATAGCTTTGTCAATTACGACTTACCTTTGAAGAAAGTATTCAATAAAATTTCTTTTCTTGCACGTTATGACATGATGACGGATCATAGTGACGGCAAAATAGATAAGACGACAAATGCCTTGGTTATAAACGATTATGCACGCCATCGTGTCACGGGTGGGATCACACTTAGCCTTTCAAAAGCTTTCATTGCCGACCTTCGTTTGAACTTCGAAAAGTATTTCTATAAGAAAACCGGTATCCCAAAAGAATCGGAGCAGGATAAAATCGTAATTGAATTTATGACAAGGTTCTGATTTTTATGATTACTTTTGCGGTATGGCACAAGAAATAGAACGTAAATTTTTAGTTATCGGAGAGTATAAGTCGTTGGCATTTGCGAAAAGTCGTATTGTACAGGGATATATCAGCAGTGCTCGTGGAAGGACTGTCCGGATACGTATCCGGGATGATAAGGGATACCTGACTATCAAGGGGGCTTCCAACGCTTCCGGTACAAGCCGTTATGAATGGGAAAAGGAACTGTCTTTGCCGGAGGCGGAAGAATTGATGAAGTTGTGTGAACCGGGAATTATTGACAAGACCCGTTATCTGGTGCGTAGCGGCAGGCATATATTTGAAGTTGACGAGTTTTATGGTGAGAATGAGGGGCTTGTGGTGGCGGAAGTCGAGCTGGTTTCTGAAGATGAGGCCTTTGTGAAGCCGGACTTTATCGGTGAAGAAGTGACGGGCGATATACGTTATTACAATTCCCGGCTAATGAAAAAACCGTATAAGATGTGGTGAACGTTAACAAATAAACCGTATATTTGTTCTTATAATAAAAAGGGTAGTATATGGATATGGAACAGTTATATGGTTATGTGCCACGAGAATTGGTAACCTTTATTCTGGTGACTTTATTCTCCTTGTTAATCGGACTCTCACAGCGCCGTATCAGTCTGAAGCGTGAAGGGGAGACGACTCTTTTCGGTACTGACCGCACATTTACTTTCATCGGTATATTAGGCTATCTTCTTTATATATTAGACCCTACGGGTATGCGTTTGTTTATGGGAGGAGGCGCCGTTTTGGGGCTGTTGCTGGGACTGAACTATTATGTGAAGCAGGCTCAATTTCATATTTTTGGCGTGACGACTATTATTATCGCCTTAATCACCTATTGTCTGGCTCCCATTGTGTCCACCCAACCTTCCTGGTTTTATGTCATGGTGATTGTGACGGTACTTCTGCTTACAGAACTAAAGCATACCTTTACGGAATTTGCCCAGCGGATGAAAAATGATGAAATGATTACGTTGGCAAAGTTTTTGGCTATTAGTGGTATTATATTACCTATGCTTCCACATAAAAACCTGATTCCGGATATAAATCTGACTCCTTATTCTATTTGGTTGGCAACAGTGGTCGTCTCAGGTATTTCCTACCTTTCTTATTTGCTGAAGCGGTATGTGTTTCATGAATCCGGCACTTTGGTGTCCGGTATTATAGGTGGGTTGTATAGTAGTACAGCCACTATTTCGGTACTTGCACGTAAAAGTCGGAAAGCTTCGGAGCAAGAGGCTACGGAGTACGTCGCAGCCATGTTATTGGCGGTCAGTATGATGTTTCTGCGTTTTATGATACTGATACTTATTTTTAGCAGGGAGATCTTTCTTTCTATTTATCCGTACCTGTTGATAATGTCAGTGGTATCCGCGATAGTAGGCTGGTTTATTCATTCACGGCAGAAACTTCCTAAAGATACTTCTGTCGAGTCGGAAGAGGATGATAGCAGCAATCCATTGGAATTTAAGGTTGCGTTGATCTTTGCCGTATTATTTGTCGTATTTACGGTTTTGACACATTATACTTTGGTTTACGCCGGTACAAGCGGATTGAATTTGCTCTCTTTTGTATCCGGTTTCAGCGATATAACCCCTTTTATTTTGAACTTATTGCAAAATACGGGGAGCGTTGCCGTACTGATTATTACAGCTTGCAGTATGCAGGCGATTGTAAGTAATATACTGGTGAATATGTTTTATGCCTTATTCTTTGCCGGGAAAAGAAGTAAACTTCGTCCTTGGATTTTGGGAGGCTTCGGAGCAGTGATTGCCTGCAACCTTATTTTGCTATTATTCTTTTATCTTTAAGCAAGTCTCCTTTTTTCTATTTGTCATACAAACATCTTCTTTTTCGTTTGCTTTCTGCTAATAAAAAGATTGAAAAACTTTGTTTTTCTTTTTTCTTTTTGTGTTTTATTAAAAAGTTAGATTTATATTTGTTATCTTGTGATATTTAATCTATTTTTGCGCCTGATTAGCATTGTATTAGGGAACAATGTAGACAAATAAGCAAAAATAAACGCGTAAGACGCAGGTTATGGGAAATGAGGGCGAAGGGCATAGTGCTTTCCTTGTACAAGGAAAGCCGGTGTCGTTTATATGTAAACACAAAAAGATTTGGCATATTTCTAGAATAAAACTACTATTTTGTGTATTGTTTTTATTCTTTTCCTTTTTAGGGGTAGAATGCTATGCTCAATCTTCTATGCGTAAAAAGGCAGTAGAAAACAAGGATTCTATCATGCCTTTTAAATCTCGATGGGCATTTAAAACAAATGCTGTCGAGTGGCTTGTATTGTTACCTAATGTTACTGCCGAATTCGATTTGTTTGGCTCTCCTTACAAACACTACACATTAAGTCTCGGTATCAAAGGCAATTGGAATACTTCTCAAAATTATAAACCTAGCATTGTATATAATCTGGTTGATGCCCGTATGGAGTTCCGGAAATATTTCCGTACTACTCAACGTAACTTCCATCATCTGGATTCTGCTTCTTTCTTTCAACGGATGAAAGAGGAAGTGTTCACTATTAAACGTTTCCATCCTCGTTATTGGCGTGCCTATTATTGGGGGGTGTATGCTGACGTTGCTAATTATAATTTTAAATTTGGTTCGACAGGGATGCAAGGTTCTGCTTACGGTTTGGGTGTATCCGGTGGATTCAGCATTCCTTTATATGGTTATCGCCAGAACTTCATTGATTTGGAGTTAGGTGCCAGTGTCGGATTTGTATACACTAAATATGATGCGTATAAGCATGATGCTGAAAGTAATTGTTATCCTCGCTTACCTGAAAAAAGTAAGGGAGGCCATTTAGTCCCTTTTCCGGTTGTCAGTGATTTGCGGGTAGCTTTTGTTTATCGTTTCTCTACTTCTGTCAAGAACAAGTATAAGCTAATTGATTATGATAAGATAAATGCGCGTGCGGAAGCTAAGCGTCAAAAGCAATTGAGGCGTGATTCTATTAGTGAAGCGCGGGATAAGGCGAAACATCTGAAAGAGTTGCAGAAAGACTCTATACGATTGGCAAAAGAAGCTTTGGATCAGATAAAGGACTCACTTAAGAGACAAGATAAGTTGATGAAAGATTCTTTAGAACAAGTGAAAAAGTTGGAGAAGAAAAATTCAAAGGAAGAGAAGAAGCAAGCTGGAAAAGTAGTGGAAACACCTGAGATACAACAATCAACGGAGGAACAGCAACCTGCTCAGGAGAAACAGCCTGCTAAGTCTGACTCGCCTGAACCGCAGGCCGTCGAACCACAATCTTTGAAAGATCAGGGAATCGTGCCACTAACGACTAATGAGGGAGGTGAAGTGTAATGAAAGTGACTGTTATATATCAAATTCTATTGGCTTCCTTGCTTTTGGTCGGTTGTACAAAGGTAGATCTGTGTGATGAAACTACACATCCGCACGTGGTGGACGGGTTCTCGGTTACATATAATTGGAATGAACTGGGCTTGTCTGCCGATGAAACGCCTGAGAAATTATATTTTGTGGCTACTCGTATCCTGAATACACGCCATATAGTTTATCAGACAGATAAAGATGGAAACTTTAAAGTGGAGAAGAGCAAAGAAGATACGGCAACAACTCCTGATGACGGAAATACTGAAACTTCGGGTGATGGTTCAACCACTCGCGATAATACCGACATCACGACTCCCGATGACCAGTCCGAACCTCAGAGTGAGTATCAGCCTGATATCAAGCTGCCTGGAGGTGAATATTTTATGATGGCTTTTACTAATCCTGCATATCCGATGGTGACAGTGACGCAGAAGGATGAAGCAAATGGAGACGTACAGGTTGAAAAAGAGGATACAAGAGTTGAATTAGTTAATCTGGATGAATTTAAGACTAATGAGGCGATTCCGGTGAAAGAAGTTAAAATGCGCCATAAGGAAGTGGAACACAAAGATGTTAGCAAAGAATTTGTAAATAATTGGAAATGGGCGGATCTAAATCCCGGTATCGGTTATGTGCGGGAAGCGGGACGAAAGTTGTTGGTTGCCCGTTGTGACTATTTAGAATTGGATGCAGGGAAGAATTATACGCAACCTTTCGATTTTGTTTCTTTAACTCAACATATTGATATAAACTTTACTGTTCAACTAGTAGCGGATAAAGATGGAAATCAGTTGACAGAGGAAGATATTCGAGATATCTATATAGAAATGGCGGGTATCGCTCCTGAGGTTTCCCTATCTACCGGCATTTTAAATATCGCAGAGTTGAAGAGAACAATTGTAGAAGTTACTGACCCGGAGGTTTCTCGGTCTGTAGAAGAAGAGAAGCCTACTGTGACTCTTTCGTGTAAAGCATCTTTGGAGGTATTTGGTTTAGTAGGGAGTGTAGATAGTTATACGATTACAGGTCCCGGTGTTTGTTGTATAGTTTTATATGTGAAGACAGGTACGGATACTCGTGCTATTCATGCGAAATCAAATTTGTCGAAGCAGATCAAGGAACAGGCAATTACGGTAGAAACAGGGCAAGTCAATGAAAGAAAGAAGGCGAAAGATCAGGCTGTATTGAAAATTGAGACACCTTTTCGTATTGTTGGTTTGAATCCTGAAATGGGAAGTGATGGCATCTGTGGATGGATACCGGTAGATGATGATATTCATGTAGAAATATAATGGGATGATGAAAAAAGGACAGATAACATATAAGAGGATTAAACAATACTTATTAATCGGGTTTTGTTCGATACTGTTGTTTAATTGTTCCAGAGATACGTATGTTGGGGAATTGCCGACAGACGATGATGCGCCTTTAGTGGAGCCAGTTCCTATTGTGTTGAGTTTAGGAATGTCTGATTTTGATATACTGACACGTGGTAGTGGTGAAGTCAATAATGGCAATGATGCCGATTTTTGGAATCAAGTAAGATTCTATGTGTATGCGTTCAATAAGGATCCGCAGACTGACTTGTCCAAACCTTGGAGTGCGACGAACGAAGATTTCTGTTTGTTGGATGGTTCTAGAACAGGAGGAGTGAATGCACAGGTTTCTAACCACGGGAAAGAAGTAGGAGTGAAGAAGGAAGATTCCAATTTAATGCTTTTCTATCCGGATGAAGAGTCGCAGAGTATCTATTATAATATGAGACATACCGATTGGCCATACAATTTCTTTGCTTACTATTTAGATGATTATGTTAGTGAGTGTCACCGTGAGAAAGATTATATCTATTACGACATCGAACTGGATGGGCGCAGAGACTTTATGTCATCTATGGCAAATATTGACAAACAGGAAGATAAATACGAGGGTAATCCATATAAAGATAAGATCTTGGGACGCGCATATAGTGCATATTCTGCTAATCATGGACTAAATCCGGTATTTCAGTTTGAACATCATTTAGTACTTCTTCGCTTTGTGGTTTGTAAACCGGATAATAGTCCCAATGAGGACAAAGATGAAAAAAAGAACATTCCCCCTTTGGATCCTAGTTTAACTGTAAAAAAGATTGAGGTAAATTCAAAATATAAAGGACGTTTTATAGTGGCGGTGAATGATCCTACTGATCAAACGAAACCTCAAAGAGGAATCTCATTTAATAATGAAGAATATAAGTATATCGAACTCAGAAAGAAGAATGGAGAATTGATAGGGAGTGATGGTTGGTGCGTAGTAGCTAAATGTCCTGTATATGGGGATGAACGGGATCATCTTTATGTCCTTGACAAAGATATAGATAATGATCGTGATACTGGTACAAGTTTATTAGTGGCACCTGCTGATTTTTATGAGGCTAAAATTAGTTTGAGTGCGGAAAATGGATTGCAAGGGTCATTATATACAGAAGTAGATGTTAAACTAGAAAATGATGAAGTATTCAGTGCAGGAAAAGCTTATACTATTTATCTGACAGTTAATAGTCTGTCTGATATTACGCCGAAGGTAACAATGGGGATGTGGGAAGATGGTGGAAGTGGAACTATAAACCCGAATGATAAATTTGAAGATGAAATGTGAAATTAAATATATTATTAATCTAAAAATTATGTGATTTATGAAACGATTTTTTCTTTATGCAATGATGACAGCCGGGATGCTGGCTTCTTGCTCGCAAAGTGAAAACGAAGGCTTATCTGGAGATGAAACAGATATGCTTCCGAGTGCAGACAAAATCCTGATTTCTGCATCTGCTCCAATTGCTAAAATAGATGCAACTCCCACTCGAAGTTCTGGCTCTATTGGAGCTGATAAAGATGATTTACACGGCAAATGGAATAATGAAATACTTCATATTTATGCCTGCCAAAAAGATCCAGAGACGGGAATAACTCGTGCTGACAAAATTACTACAACTCAGGATACTTATGTGTTATTTGATGAAAAAGCGAAAGCAACTGGTGGATCTGATAGGGGAGATATAACTTGGCTGGAAGGAACTCCTTCTCGTTATTTTCCTCGTAATGGAGCCTATGACTTTTTTGGCTATTATGCTGATAATGCAATATCGGATGGTACAGTTGCACAAGTGAAAGATGGAAAAAGTGGCAATGGAAACAAAGTTCTATTTAAAGAGTTTACGATTACTGGTGCGGAAGATTTGATGGTTGCTAAAGCTAAATTGACTGATGAACAAAAGCCTAATCTTGATCAAATTGATTATAATAAAGCATTTAGTTCATATACTGCTCGTAGAGGCGTTCAACCTTCTATGACATTTGAACATTTATTAACTCGTTTAGTCTTTTTTGTAGATGGAGAAGGTAATGCGGCACCGGAGAAAGCTTATGTAAAGTCTGTTACAGTAAAGTCAAAAACGACAGGTGAGTTAGCTGTTGTTTATTCTGATGAAGATGATAAGGGGATTGTTTGGACAACTAATGATGCCGATAGGGTACCTTTGGCTCTTAAAGAAAGAGGTGATGATGGTCAAATGATAGATCTAGTGCCAGCTAATTCTTATGCTCCTCGAAAAGATGATCCTGCCAAAACGATTGGTGAAGCATTATTGGTGGAGCCAGAAGTGGAATCTTATGAAATTACAGTAACAATTCGTCAAGAAGAGGATGCGAATGGTAATCCTATAGATAAGCCCGAAGATACATTTACTAGAATATTGAAAGCCTCTGATGTAACAACAAAAGATGGTACTAAACTTGATAAATTTAAGGCCTCTAATTCTTACAATATTACTATAAGTGTTTATGGTGTAGAGAAAGTTGAAATTGAGGCTGTACTTGGTGCGTGGGGAGAAGGTGGTTCTGCTAGTATGAATCCGGATGAATTTACAGATGTACAATAATGACTAATTTATATATGAAAAAAAATAATTTATTTGTGTTTGGAATAATAGCGATGATGGCGAGTTGTTCCAATGGAGAAATGGGTGATCAGAAGGGACAGGATAGTTCTATTATAGATATACCTTTTGATGGAAGAATAGCTTTAAGTGCAAGTCCTGAAATTTCTGTTACTGAGACGAGAGCGGCTGTAACTGGATGGACTGATACTCCTATTCGTGTATGGGGGTTAAATAATACCGGTACTGGTTGGGACACTGATGATTCTTGTTTATTTCCGGGACCAAACCATTATGCAAATGGCGTAGTTGATTCAAACGGTAATGTTGTTTTTGATGGTTCAGAAGTTTATTTTTATCCCTTGAATAGTGATGTAGACTTTTCTTTTTATTCATGTAGCCCTCAGCCGCAGTCTACAATTACGCCAAATGCTGTTTTGGCCACATATGATATTACGGGTGCCCAAGATATTCTTTGGGGAGAAGCAATTGCTGCTGATGCTGAAGCTGAAAAAGGAGAGGTAATAGTAGATGGTATAAAGTATAATGGGTATAATGCTCGTTATTTTCGTAAGGGAGGTAAAACTCCTGTGCTGAAGTTCAAACACTTATTAACTCAATTACAATTTAAGGGTATTAAAGGTGACGAAGGAGGATATACCACAGGTGATGGTGTAGTTTGGCCTGTAAGTATTAGGAATATAGAGGTTATTTCAGCTCCAAAAGCTAGCTTGGTTGTGGCTGGTGCTAATAAAGGAACTTTAACTGCTGCCGCTGCTGATGATGATATTCCTGTGTATTTTGAAGGAGATATACCATATAGTAATTCTACGGCTACGGATGTATCTCCAGTGGAAAATACAGGAGCAAATGCTGGAACTACAATGGTGTTGCCTTCAACAACTGGTACTTATAAGGTTAAAGTAACATTGGTTGCTAATGTTAATGGTAAAGATAAAACGCAAGAAAATATAATTACTATAACATATAAGAAAGATGGTGCTGTAGCTCCATTTGAAGCTGGTAAAATTTATACCGTTAATTTGACAATATATGGCTTACGTTTAGTTGATTTGGATGCGTCATTAGAACCGTGGACAAGTGAAGGTGCTATTGATCAAGAAGTAAACTAATTTATATGAATAGATGGATGATAGTAGGCGTATCATTATTATTTTTTACAGCATGTAGTAAGGATGATGATGGTACGTCTCAATCGGGTAATAATAACAATAATATGAATGGTGGAGCTGTGTTATCTTTCAGCTCCAGCATTTCTGCTTCTATTGTTGTAGATGTGATAGGACCTGGAACTCGTGCGCCATTAACGACCCTTGAACCGAATGCTCAGGTAGGCATTTTTGGTATTCCCGCAATTCAGGGTGCTTCGAATTCAGATTGTGACTTGTTTAATAAAAAACGTGAAAGTGATTTTCAGCAGAATCTGTTTAATGCTTGCTATACTTATGTGCCTGGATATGAGACTTTGCAAACAGAAAATTTGGCAACTTTTCCTAATACGAGTAATGCTGGATTAATGTTATACGGTTATTATCCTTTTACTGAAGATGTGGAGTGGCGCGAGATAAAGAGTGTGGCTCAGTGGGCTATACCATGGAAGCTGAATACTGCTGATATGTCTCTTACTAAAGATTATATGTATACATCTCAAACACCAACATGGTATTCAGAAGTAGGAACTAGTCCTATTGTTCTGAATTTTAAACATGCGTTTGGACGACTGGATTTTTGTTTTTATTCGACAAGTGCAGAGGTCTGTGAGGCTAATTATCGGGTTCAATCTGTGACAGTACAGTGTGATACTCCTGAAACTGGCTGGATGTCTTTAACGGACGGAACATTATCTTTTTCTTCTCCCAAATTATTGTCTTGTTTCCATCCTGTAGATAACGTAGGGATAGCTTATAATATGCCAGGAGAATCTGTTGCGAAGTTCATGTTTCCACCTGAGCAAACATTGATAAAAAAAATCACTTGTCTGGTTAAAGATGGGGGAAATAATGAACGTGAATATACTATTTATACTTCTAGTTATGGGTATAAGATACCGATAAAAAAGGGAAAGACTACATTGATGCGTATAAATTTCTTGCCAAAGGATGCTACATTCTCAGGACCGGCAAATGTGGATTCTTGGACTAACGGTACGACAATAGATAAGGATGTTAAGTTACAGTAATTGAAAGCATGACACGAATCGTAAAATATCTGTTCTTCTTTATTTTGCTGCTTGGGGCTGGAGCACAAGAGATGTGCGCCCAGCAAATAGCAGTGAAAACCAATGGCTTGTCACTTTTGGCAGGAGTGCCTAACTTAGGATGTGAACTTGTAGTGGGAGAACGCTCCAGTGTTGATTTAAGTTTCTATGGAGGATACAAACCTTGGGGGACAGATATCAAGCTTATCGGAGTACAGCCGGAGTATCGATATTGGTTTAACGGACGTCCTATGGTGCGTGAATACATAGGTATATCCGCTTTAGGTGCGAGCTATGATATGCATCTGGGAAAACATATTTACGATGGGGATGCCATAGGTATTGGTATAACGATGGGATATTCGATGGTATTGGGAAAACGTCTGAACCTTGAATTTTCGGCAGGTTTCGGAGCCGTTTGTTTCTGGCACCAACAATACTATGAGAATGATAATTTTGAGGATTATCTGATCAATAATCCGGGAAAGACGAATGCGCATGGATATAAATTGTTTCCAGCCAAGTTAGCGGTTTCTATTTCTTATATTATTAGATAGTTAGAAAGTGAGATTGTAGATATGAAAGTAAATTTGATAAGGGTGAACGGAGCTATGAGAATAGCTTTTCTATTGATATGTTATTTAGCTACTTGTGTTCAGTTGAATGCGCAAGCTCCCAAATTAGTGATGGGACGTATTCTGGACAAAGAAGCATCCGAGAAGAAACGAAAACCTGTCCCGTTTGATATTTCTTCTATTGGTGACATAAAGATTTATTATTTCAATACCGTTCAAGAAGGAAAGGATATGGAAGCGGCACTGAACAAAGACAATATCAGTTTGACCCTTTCAGCCATGTACGAAGTACCCGATGCGACGGGAGCTTATCAGATTACTTTACCGGAGACCGGCTCATTGGTTATCAAAGTAAGTACGGCGCCCGCCGTATTTGAAGCAATCAGTGGGCGACGGGAGATTACTACGTATGTAGATATGGGACACATGATTAGTCAGGTAACCGTTGTGGGGCAACGTACAGAGGTAACGTCCATGCCCGAAACGCCCGACCAGTATGGAGATATGATTATTTTGAACGGGGCGAAAGTTGCAGTTCCTCCACGTATTGGAAAGGACAATGCCCGAATGATTGTACAGCCATACGTGATAAATAATAGTAAAGGAAAGAAAGTTGAAATGTATCGTCTGCCTCGTGTATACGATGGTTCGCAATATTATCTGACTCAGGACCGTCGTATGGGATATGATATAACCCGGGATTCGCTGGACGCTTTTATCATTGAAAACGAACCCCTCTCGGCGGAGAAGGCTTCCTATATGTGGAATGATACAATCAAACTATCCAATGCGCAAGATAACTTCCAAGTGCTGGCTCTTATGCAGATGGAAGATTATACGCGTCCTTATTATGAACGCCTGTTGGAGCTCTCCACCCGTAGCCCCAGACGTCCGTTACGTTTCCTCGAATATTCGCTCGACCAGTATGAACTGGACCCTAAGAAATATGAGGAAAAACCGAAAGTTGAACGCCGTACCGGTGTGGAAGACATTTCTTTGAGCTTCTTACTGGGGAAGGCGGAATTGGATCCTGAAGATCCTAATAATGAAGTACAGTTGAATAAACTGAAAGCGAAGCTGTTGGAGGTGGTAAATGGCGAAAGTTCTACTTTGAAAGAACTTCATTTGTATAGCGTTTCGTCACCGGAAGGTTCTTATGCGTCTAATATGGCTTTGTCGCAACGTCGTCTGGCATATGCACGTTCGTTGGTGTACTCTGTTATTCCGGTTCATACGATGCAACGCTTGTATACTTATACACCTAATGATTCGCGAGTTGCTACTTGGTTGGAGGTAGCGGATTTGCTGGAGCAAGATACGCTGCCTGCGGAGGCTGCCGCTATTCGCGAAATTGTAGAGAAATACCCGAAGAACCAAGACCAGCAATTTCGGCAAGTAGCTGCTTTACCATATTATAGTACTATTATAAAAAGCCATCTTCCCAAATTGCGTTCAATGAAGTGCGAATATACCGCAGAAATTTATCGTGCCTTGACGAAGGAGGAAATATTGAATCGTTACCGGAATGATCCTGATTATCATTCGGGAAAAAAGAATTTTGCTTTGTATGAATACTGGCACTTATTCAATATGGTGAAAGATCCTAAGGAATTGGAGGAGCTGTATCGCCGTGCATATCACTATTCTCAAGAATTGACGGGAGGAAAGCCGTGGGTGCTGGCTGCTAATAATTTAGCGGTGGCTTACTTGAAACGCGATACGGTGGATACGGAAGTATTGAAGCCGTTAATTGATTTCTCAGTGAGAGGCTGTAATGTGGAGCGTACGTTTGACGGACGTGTGATTGGTATTGATAATGTTGAGGAGGTGGTAGCCAATCAACTTGCCATGTATTTGAAGAAGGGAGATTTCTCGGAGGCCAGTCGTCTGGCACAATTACTGCCCGACAATGAGAAGAACAAGAAGATAAAGGCATTTGCGTTCTGCTTGGGAGGATATTATAAAGTGACCAGCGGATTGAATGATGCGGAAATAGCCCGTCGTCTGGAAACATTTGAATTGGTCAAGAATAGTTCGCCTCTTAATAATGTCGTGATGTGTCTGGCGATGAAGACACACGCATGGAATGAAAAAGCGGAGAAAGCATTGGAGGATTTACCCGCAGACGATCCGAAGACGATGTACTTGAAAGCGGTGTTATATTGTCGTAAAGGAGACTTTTATGCCATGCAGGCAGAAGAGGCGTTGACAAACTGTTTCAAGAAGGACAGCAGTTATATCTCAATAGCCGAATGGGATGGAGATATCAGTGAAGACTGTTTCAAATATGCTAAGATGGGGTATGAAGATGCAATGACTACGGGAGGAAATGAATAGCTTAAATAGATAAATAATGGTGATGAAAAGATATATATTGACGTGTATTTGTTGTGGAATATTTGCGGGCGGCGTACTTGCCCAGCAGCAAGATTCCATTGCAAAGATGCGAGATGCAGCAGCTGCTCAGGATTCCGCAATGCAACGAAGAAGCCAGGCCGATACAGCCTATCGTGTGAAGTTCAATGCAATGAAGTATTCAATGCAGAAACGTTATCAGCCTAAAGGGATGGAGTTCAACAATAAAAAGTTCCTTGATAACTTCTTCTTCGGTTTTTGGGGTGGTTACAACCGTATTATTCCACAAGGGGATATGAATCTTTCCGGCGGACCGGAAATCGGACTGTCTGCAACTAAATTCTTTTCTTCTAAAAACGGAATGCGACTCTATGGAACATGGCAAAGCGCCAGTCGTCAGAGTGATAATGAAAAATGGAGCAATTATTCGTTCGGTATAGATCATATATTCAATCTTAGTACGGCTTTTGCCGGATATAATCCTTATCGTATGTTCGAGATTTCTACGGTTGAAGGGCTGGGTGTACATCTCGCTTCTTTGGCTGGAGAGAAAAAAAGAGCAGGCGATTTCCATCTGGGCTTACAGATGAAGTTGGCCACCGGAACGCGTCTGGACGTGTTTGTAGAACCGGCAATCTCCTTTTATACCGATAATATCGATATCTCCGGAGAAAATAACTGGCACGGATATGATATGGGATTTAATGCCCGTGTGGGGATGAATTATCGTTTAGGAACCTTCAAGCAGCGTGGAAGTACGGAAGCAGGAGAGGAGAATTTCTTGGATAATACTTTCATCAGTGCGGCTATGGGACTTCAAGCGCAAAATTCCTCATTGGCTAGGGAACAAGGATTGCTGGGCTCTACAGGACCTGTTTTTAATGTGTCCGTAGGTAAATGGTTCTTGGATCTGTTTGGTTTCCGCTTATCTGCATTCGGATCGTATGATGCGTGGAAAGAGAATCAAAAGGCAGGTATGGACAGAATGACTCTGTATGGAGGCGGACGGGCAGAAGTGATGTTGAATCCTTTTGCGTTGTTCAAGAAAGAAGCGCGTTCTATGCGGTGGGGAGTTGTCCCGATGTTCGGTGTCGAGTTGGGGATGATGAAGAAACAGGATGAGCAGGAGGTTATTTCTAAAACATATACGGGATGGACAGGTGGAGTACAGTTTAAGTATTATCCGATAGAGAACTTGGCTTTCTTCGTAGAACCACGTATGTCCTTTGTACCTTATACCTTTACAGAGAAGACGATTTCCGGAAAAGTGAATGAGTATTCTTTTATGGATAAGTTGATGAATATTAGTGTAGGGGTCGAATTGCGTCGTCCTACTCGTCCGCAATGGCAGCAGTTAGCCAAACTCAGGGGAGATTTTACTCCTTATTATTATACTTCTTATGCTGTCGGCATGACAATGCCGCAACAGTTGAACCGCCCTACTTCACGCCGCCCGGGTTTCATTACCGGAGCTGCGGTCGGACGGCAGTTTAGTCCGCTTTCCGGATTCCGTTTAGGACTTGACTTCAATAATGCGGCTACCCGTTTGGCGGATGCTAAGATTGACCGTTACACTTTTACGAGCCTTTCTTTGGATTATATGTTTGATATATCCAATTGGGTAATCGGTTATGATCCGGAACGTAAGTTTGGTACGGAAGTTTTTGCCGGTCCGGTCATTACCCATCGCTTTGAACCGGGAAAGACCTATTTGGGAGGAGAAGGCGGTGTACGTCCTTATTGGAGGCTAGGTGAGCAATTTGATGTTTTTGCTGAGTCTAAATTGCGACTGTATACGCAACGTTATATCAATTCGCGTGAGGGTAAGGGAACTCCTTTACAGCTCTCTTTTGCGGTGGGTACTTCGTATCGGTTCAGCCCTTCTTATCGTAAGAAATTGTTAGAAAGCGGTTTTGGTGATGGAACATTCTGGGGAAATACTTTTATCAGTGGAGGTGTCGGCTTTCAGTTCCTAAGTGGTTCGGGACGTTCTATGGGAGCTTTAGCTTCGGTAGGGCCTACTATGAGTGTATCTGCCGGTAAATGGTTTCTACCTTTCTGGGGATTACGTTTCTCCGGTTTTGCAGGCATAAGTAGTTGGGGACAGGCTGCGCGTGAAGATGGAACTCTTGCTGACAAGCGAACGATGCAAGGAGGAGTTCGGATAGAGAGTATGTTGAATCTTCTTTCTTTCTGGCAGCATGATAATGAACAACGTTGGGGAATTGTTCCGATGTTAGGTCTGGAACTAGGTAAGGTACGGAGGCAAAATGAAAATATAAAGGTTAGTGCGGCAGGTGCTGCATATGCCGGTGTGACGGCAGGGCTGCAATGTAAATATTACTTCTCCGATCATACGGCATTATTTATAGAACCTCGTTTCTCTCGTATTCCTTATTCTTACAGAGATGTCAACGTTATTGATAATTATGTGGGTCCTCGCATCTCTACGGCAGATAATGTGATGAGTGTGCAGGTCGGACTGGAATTCCGTCGTGCAGGTGGTAAGACGTTGAAAGAGCTGGCTGCTCGCAGAAGTGAATTCGAGCCTTATTATTTTGCCTCATGGAATGTAGGTGGAAATATGCCTATTCATCGGGTGAAGCTAGATGACGGTTCCGGTCTTGGAGTTTTAATAGGAGTGTCTGGGGGACGGCAGTTTTTCCCTTGTTCCGGTGCACGGGTAGGCTTGGATTATGTTGCTTTGCCGGGAAAGAACGGATCGGATGCCCGCAAGCTGATTAGTTTATCGGCAGATTATCTCTTTGATGTGACTCATTTTATGGGAGGTTATAATCCGGACCGTAAATTTGGTGTCGAGTTGCTTGCAGGTCCTGTGTTGTCATTCGGAAAAGAGCCTAATAAAACGAATATCGGTGCGGAGGGCGGCGTACATTTTTATTATAAACTGCTTAAGGGATTCGGTGTTTTTGCCGAACCTCGTTTGCGACTATACACTAAAGATATATGGTCGGGTGGAGATTTGACTCCTGTTCATGCGTCATTCTCGGTGGGAACCTCTTACAGATTTTGATTTATGAGAGTATAACGTGTACTCAAAGTATTGCAAGCTTTTTTAGGGATATTCCTTAAATATAAAATATAAGGCAACTGATTCGTAATGAAGAAGTTGCCTTATTTATTAAATATAGTCATCGCCCAGTTGAATTTGGGCGTCATTGACATATTTGCGGATGGAATGTTCTTCGTCTTTACGGCAAATAAGTAGGACGTTCTCGGATTCCGCTATCAGGTATCCTTCCAATCCGTCAATTACAGCGAGTTTTCCTTTCGGTAATACTACCATATTGTCTTTGCTGTTATATAAAAGTGAATGACATTTTAAACTGACGTTACCTTCTTGGTCTCTGTCTGATAAATCATAGAGTGATCCCCAGGTTCCAAGATCAGACCAGCCAAAATCTCCTAATGATACATATACATTATCTGCTTTCTCCATAATGCCGAAATCGATGGATACATTAGGGCATGCCGGGAAATTTTCTTCAATAAATGCTTTTTCTTCATCAGTGGCATAAATTTCCTTTCCGGGCGCCAGTTTAGAAGTCAGCTCGGGCAATAAGGATTCACTCGCTTTGATAATGCTATTTACATTCCACATGAACAGTCCGGAATTCCAATAAAATTCTCCACTTTCTACAAATACCTTAGCTAATTCCAGTTCCGGTTTCTCGGTGAATGTTTTTACTTTGTAGAAGTTATCTCCGGCAGGCTCGGCGATTTGTATATATCCGTATCCGGTTTCCGGTCGATTAGGCTTAATTCCTAGTGTCAGTAGCTTTTCAGAGTGTGAGACAAAATCCAGTCCTTTTTCGATAGCGGCAAGAAATTCATCTTCCTTTAAAATAAGGTGGTCTGAGGGGGCCACTACTATATTGGCATTTGGATTCAGTGCCCTGATGTGATAGGAGGCCCAAGCTATGCATGGAGCGGTATTTCTTCGTGCAGGTTCTAGCAGTATTTGTTTTTCGTTTACTTCGGGTAGCTGCTTTTTAACTAAGTCTGCATACATTGCATTGGTAACGATAAGAATATTTTCTGTTGGTATTACCTTTTGGAAACGATCAAACGTTTGTTGTAAGAGTGAACGACCGGTTCCGAAGAAATCTAAGAATTGTTTAGGCAATGTTTTGCGGCTAAACGGCCAGAAGCGGCTTCCAATACCGCCACCCATAATCACGCAATAATTATCCTTGTTTGTCATAATAGAGACTCTATTTAAAAGTTTCTGCTAATGTACGGTTTATTCTCTGAATATAGAAGTGTTTGAGATATGTTTTATTATTTTTTTCTCCTTTTTTCTGCCAAACTATTGCAGATTCAAAATAATGTCGTATCTTTGCACCGCAATTGAGAAATCAAGTATGCCCAGATGGCGGAATCGGTAGACGCGCTGGTCTCAAACACCAGTGGATTCACTTCCATCCCGGTTCGACCCCGGGTCTGGGTACGAAGATGAAAGCTAAGTAGTTGATAATTCAATACTTAGCTTTTTATTTTGCCTGAATTTTCCCCACATGTGCAAAAATATAGCAGTAAGTTATTATTTCCTTTGGTTGAACGTAGTAAATAAGTTACCTTTGAAAAGAAA
>UMBU01004650.1_pt1 | contig 26263 bp, 56 predicted proteins | sample 1964051 | NCBI WGS metagenome assembly UMBU01 (sample SAMEA4835949, study PRJEB28245) | human gut metagenome | biome: gut microbiome; material: fecal sample | place: Denmark | collected 2008
GGGCGGAACACGAGATTCAGGGCACCAAGCGCGGCGCAGAGCGCAAGGCATGGTGCGTAAAGATGATGCGTACCTATTTGGGCAACAGCAAGTGGGGCAAGCTGGTCTCGTGGGCTATCACCGAAGAGACCATGAGCAAGGTCATCCAGTTTTTCTTTGATCGGGCAAGAGCAGCCCTACAAAAGCAGTAAGGAGGATATCATGGCAAGCACTATATACGAGCAGAAACGATTTTGTGAAATCAAGAGATGCGGCAAAATCGACCATCTCGGTAACGTCCCTGTAATGGTGCGCAACGCCGGACAGCTTCCGCAGCCCTTCTGGCTCGGTGCTGCCCGTGGCGGCGGCTCGCATAGTCTTTCCGCCAGCGTTGCAAGGGCTTAATGCAGAACAGATAAAAGCTGTGATAAAACGTGCACCGCTTGGGAGGTATGACCGGAAAATCGCCCGGTTGCGGTACGTTGACCAGCTATGCCAAGTTGATATTGCAGCGCGTGTGCCGTATTGTCGGACATCAATCGGCAATAGGCTAAAAAAGATTGATAAAATGCTGAATGTGTGATATAATAATCATGAGCAACGAATTAGCTTTGGGTTTCTGCTCATGCAATTCAAAAGCGGCAGGCTTTCGGGTCTGCCGCTTTTCTTTTTGCACGGATTGTGGTATAATATTTACAGACAATTCGCCTAATGAATTGCTGGTGTGGTCTGGCCTAAAGATTTCTGCCAGCACAAGCGCACAGCTTACGAAATTTAGTCTCCCGCCCGCCTACTCGCAGTGCGTACCATGCGGGAGACGATTTTATATGGTGATGCTTATGTGCAATACAAAAGAAGAACGAGTGTCAAGAATCGCAAAATACTACACCACTTTTCACTTGTTTGGCGATTGGTACATCGTGCGGTTCTGGCCTAGACACTGCCACAGCTGGAAGCGGTTTATTCCGTTTTATATCCCTATGCACTTAGGAGACCCAGATTGAAAAGCTACGGCCTTTGTAGAGAGCGGCATTGCCTGTGGGCGGTTCCGCTCTTGATTTTACAAAAAATCCCCTGCTTTGCCGAAGCCCCGCGTTCCACGCGGGGTACTTTGTAGGCAAAGTGGGGGATTTTGTTTTATTTACACTAGTTTTGTCGAAACTCTTGTCTTGCAAGTCAAAACGTGATATTTTATTTTTGCTTCCAATGTGAAGCCCTTAACAGTTAAGCGCTCATGCGGTTTTTTCCGTGTGGGCGCTTTTCTTTTTTTGTCCTTCGTTGTACCTTCGTTGTCCTTTGCTTTTTGCCAATGCAGTACACTGGATGCACAAGGAGGGATGTATTATGAGCTATTATCAGACACCCGGAGCGCCCTACGTTCCGCAGCCGCCTGTTAATCCTTACGGCGGCATGGGAACGGTAGGTCTTACCACTCCCCTACCGAACACGCAGATGCAACAGGCACAGCCGCAGCGTCCGCAGCCGATGAATGGGCAGCAGCCTGTTCAGCAGTCGGCACAAGATGGCGGTTGGTTGCTTGGCAGGCCTGTTTCCAGCAGGGAAGAATTTTTGGCAATACCATCTGATCTGTACGGCAGACCGACCTACTGCCCAGACTTACGCAGCGGTGTGATCTACTGCAAGCGGCTCAACCCGGACACCTGTGAATCCTATGTACAGGAGTTCTACAGCCCGGAAGCATGGCGGCAAATGCAAGCGCAACAGGCACAGCAGACCGCTGCACCGACACAGCAGTATGTGCCTGTTGAGCAGTATAACGCCCTCGTCCACAGGCTGGATGAGCTAGAAAAATGGCAGAAGAGCTTTTCTAAGCCCACTGCCACAGCAAAGAAAGGAGAATAAGCGATGCCCTCTCCGTTTGACATGATTACTCACAGCCCTATCATGCAGCTTGCAAATCTGGCTCGCGCCGGGCAAAACCCGATGGGGCTTATCCAGCAGTTGAGCGGGCAGAATGCTCCTATCATGCAGGGCTTGAACCTGATTCAGGGTAAGAACGAAGCACAGCTCCGAACGATGGCGCAGAACCTCGCCAAAGAGCGTGGCATCGACCTGAGCCAACTGGCAAGCGTCCTGAATCTGACACTGCCACGATAACGCATCCCTCTAAGCGAAACGCTTCTCAGTTTTGCGGACTTGACAAAAACCGCTTTTGTTTGGCTTCGCCCATCGCATACGGCGGTGGGATAGCATAACGCAAAACTGAAAGGAGTTTTGTTATGGATGATTTTGCAACTGGCTATCTGGCTGGGCAGGACGGCGGCAATAACAACGGCGGATTCTTCGGCAACGAGGGTCTGTGGGCTGTTATTATCCTTGCCATCATCTTCGGCTGGGGCACAAACGGCTATGGCCGGAACGGTGGTGACAACGGCATGAACGCCTACATCCCCTATCTGGTCGGCACTGGCGTAACCGGGCAGGGCGGTAACGACACTCGCGCGGCTCTGTCTGAGGGCTTCTACCAGCAGGATACCTCCCGCTCTCTGGCTGGCATCCAGAGCGGTATCTGCTCTCTGGGCTATGACCAGCTGGCACAGATCAATGGCATCAACGCCAACATTGCAAACGGCTTTGCAGGCGTGAACAGCGCCATCTGTCAGCTTGGCTACCAGAACGCACAGCTCGTGAACGGCCTGGAACGCAGCGTGTCCAACGGCGACAACGCCATCAGCCTTGCCATCATGCAGGAGGGCAACGCTCGGCAGGCTGGTCAGACCGCACTTGCCACGCAGCTGGCGTCTTGCTGCTGCGAGAACAAGCAGTTGATCGGCGACCTGAAGTACACCATCGCAACGGAGGACTGCGCCACCCGTCAGGCTATCGCAGACAATGCCCGCGCCATCGTGGACAACTGCAACGCCAACTTCCGCAGCATGATGGACTACTTCACGCAGGACAAGATTGCCACTCTGACCGCTGAGAACCAGAGCCTCAAGTTCGCCGCTTCTCAGGATCGTCAGAATGCGCTTCTGACCACCGTGATGTCCCAGCAGACTGATACCATCTTGAACCGGGTCAATCCTCGTCCGATTCCCGCTTATCAGGTGGCAAACCCCAACTTGGGCGTGAACTGCTGCGGCTGCTGCTAACCAACACACTCCCCGATAACACCGGGTGAACCATCGGGGCAGGGGTAAGACACCTCTGCCCCTGATTTTTTAGGAGGAAAACATTATGGCTTGCAAAACAAGCTGCAAACTCTGCCCCCATCTGGTCTTGAGCCAGTCGGTGACTTTCGCTAATGACACGCTGACCATCAACATCCCTGCTGGCGCATACCAGAACGGAGAGAAGTATTGCATCGTGGTTGCCCAGAGCATACCGGACACGACCACCATCAACGCCCCTGTGGTCATCACCATCGGCGCAGGTACGACCGCATACCCTCTGACCGACTGCAACTGCGCTCAGGCGACCGCCGAGAGCATCCATACTCGCACCCGCTACGCTACCCGTGTTGCAACGTCTGCCACTGGCACAGGCACGTTCAAATATCTTGGCTGCTTCTGCCGTTCCCACGCTGGCGCACCCGCGTCTATTTCTTGAGGAGGTACAGATTATGGGCAAGACTAATTTTCGTCGCATGATGATGCTCCATGAACACGACAAAAACCGTGAGCCGGAGCGCGACCGTCTTGAGGAAGAGCGTGACCGCAGGGAGCGTGAAATGGAACGTCGGCTGCGTAAGCTGGAAGGTGGCAACGACCGCTATCCCTACTATCCGCAGGAGGAGAACCGCTACATCGACCCCTACCCTATCCCCCGCTACCCTGACGTAGAGTATGGCCGCAGAATGCCGCAAATCGGCTTCTCACAGAACGGCGACTGGGATAAACGGTCTGGGCAGTACGAACGTGGCGGTGCAGACAGCCGTTCCATCAAAATGCCACGCCAGCACCTCACCCACGATGAAGCGGAGGAATGGTGCGACAGCATGGTGAACGCTGACGGCACGAAGGGCTGTCACTGGACGCTGGAACAGACGCAGGATGTTGCCAAACAGCGCAACATCACCTGTGACCCGAACGATTTCTGGGCTGTTATGAACATGATGCACTCGGATTATTGTCAGGTCGCAAAGCGTCAGTCCGTTGACACTCCGGGCTTCTACGCTGACATGGCAAAGGCGTTCCTTGAGGACGCAGATGCCGCAGATGGCAAGGCGTATCTCTACTGGGATTGCATTGCTGATAAGTAAAGCAGAACCCCTGTGTAGCCATTAGTGGTTATACAGGGGTGTTTTGCGCTTATCGAATTATCGTTATTCCTCTGTCTTTCATATACTCGATAAAATCTTCTGCTGGCATTCTCTCTGAAAGTTCTTTCATTGTGTATTGGCGAGTTTCTTCAACCCAATATTTTCTTTCTTCAATGTCAGATAAGTCGTGGACTGTATACCATTGTGTTTTTGAACTATCAAGACCATTTGAAAGAAACTGGACTTTGAACCAATTTGGACGTTTTCTTCGTTCAAACCAGTTCAATTCAGAAAATTTTATCCACGCAATGTTTTTATAACTTCCCTCTTTTTTCCCTTTGCTATTGAAATCATTTTTTATTTTCTTTAAGTAGAAATAGTTTGTTTTTACGCATTGGCTCGGCATATATCTTATACGCCAATCTTTATCTCGAAAGACCATCTTACCTTCGTATGTGTTACCGTCTGTCCCATTGAGATACCAGTGTAATTCGTAGTGCCCTAACACTTTTTGTTCCATGTCGTCCACCATTTCAATATTTCACAGGCGGTTCAGGCAACGGCATCCAGTATGTTATGTTATGGATTTTGCCCTCATCATCCCGCCACTCTTTGAACTGCTCATCGTAATTTGCTATAACAATATCGAAGGCAGATTCATCAAATCCGATAACACGCGGGTCTGTATCTCCCGGAACACTATTCTTTGCACAAATCCACGGGCTTGATATTGGCACGTTTGATACATCGTAAGCACAATACCCAATGCACTGCGGATTGCCGTACTTCTTCATGTAATCTTCATTTCCGATTCGAGCCGCACAAACCATGTGGACATTTTTCCAACCGACACGGTCATCGTCCGTTGATTCGCTGTCGATAATAATATCTTCGGGGTCTAGTACTTTTCTTCCGATTGCAAGATTCCAGTTATTTGCAACATACCGTTTCATTTGCCATTCGTTCAGAAAAGTTTTTGCTTCTTTCATGGCATCTGCCAAAGAGCCACGATGAGGTCTATAAGCAATCATACGTCAATCCTCCAATCTTATCAGCCTAAATCAATTTGGTCTTTCGATGCCGCAACGGACAGGTTATAGATGTACTCCCCTGCCGTAAATCCGTGCTTGCGGGCTTCTCTCGTAACAAACGTCCGCTCGCTGTCGCTCATAAGAATTGTGATTCGCTTGCTACGTTTACCGTCACCCTTCTGCCCTTGATGGGAAGTGTAAGGCTGAATCTCCATCGTGCGCTTTGCATCGCTGACGGACAGGTTGGTAAGCGCAATCATAATCTGCTGGTTCTGCTGAACGATGGCTTGCAGGACTTCCGTGTTCTTCATCAGCACTTGCAAGATTGCATCGCCCTGCGTGTCGGGCTTGTTCTCCTGCGGTGCAAGGCTGTAATAGCCGTTCTTGCGGAGAGACGGAAGAACGTCATCGAAAACCCAACTCTCGAACTTCTCTGCACCGGGCAACTTGCTGTGGGTGATAAGACGGTAAACATCTCCTTCTGGGATGAAAGTTACCTCAATCATTTTATCTTTTGCTTGCGGGTGAGGTGTACTGCGCTTTACAGTATACCGACAATGGCGTTTTACTGCATCTGGCGCATTGGTATAGCCAAGTGCCTTTGCCACGTCAGAAGCACAGAAAAGAATTTTACCATTTTCTTCAATCGTGCGGAGCTGGCCAAAGGTCTTGTTCTTGAAAACGTGAAGTGCGTTACATCTCTTGTTATCCATCATATCCTCCATATTCAACTGTTTGGCATCTTCCATGCCGACCTCATACGCCTTGTAAGTGATGCGAGATAATGCTTCTGCAATCTCATAATCATCCTTATTGAGCGGACGGCCATTGCTGTTTTTCTTGAAGTTTTCAAGAATCTCTTCTTTCGTTGCTGGAATGTTCATTGACTTTACCACAAAAATCTTGCTTGTAATGCAACTATGAAGATGATATAATGGATTTATCACCCATAATCGCATGGAGTGTAATCCCTTAAACTGCCGGTGACCGCCAAGTTACGAACAGTTTAGGGGATTTTTTATTTTTGATGTTCAAGCCATTGCTGGACAGCTTCACGAACGGCTTCTCCCTTAGAAATGCCGTTTTTTTCGCAATAATCCGAAAGCTGTTTGTCAGTATTCACGTCCAAACGGACGCTTGTGCGAACACTGTTCGGGTTTTCCAGCTTTGGTCTTCCCATTTTTGCACTCATGCGTTCACCTCCACTTTTGAGCGCACATTAAGTATACTATTTGTGCGCTTAAAAGTCAACACCTAATACCGGAAGATACAGGTTACAGGTATATCGTGTTTCACGACATACCTCAATCCTCCAAGAAATCCTCCAACTCAATCTTTCCTTCTGCCGCCGCAGCCGCCAGAGCGTACACGAACTGCCCAATCGTCATTCCGTGTCGCCGTGCTTCACGGTTGATGTACTTGCGTTCTTCTTCGCTCATAAGGATGGTAATGCGCTTGGAACGCTTGCCGTCACCGCTTGCAACGCCTTGATGCGATTCCGGCATCGGGATTTTTTTCTTTGTCAAGCCAGCTTCTGCTAGTGCGCCGGGAACATCGCCTTGTTCGATAAGACGTTGAACTTCTTTCGCCTGCTTCAGCTTCTTTGGCTTACTTTCGCCTACTACGGCGTTGTTCGGCTGTGTTTCGCTGTCTTTGGCTTGCTTCGGCTTAATATTGCTTAACTGTGCTTCATTGGGCTGTGTATGGCTTTCTGTGGCTTCACTGGGCTTAATCAATGCTTGTTCGGCTTCGTTCGGCTTTGCTTGGCTTACTTCTTCTTCATTTGGCTCACTTCGGCTTAATGTTTGTTCCGAAAAAATAGGCTGAAAATCAAACCCGCCAAGCAAACCTGTGGATTTTTTGCTGGTTGACTTCATCAGCCTTCACCCCCAACAATATGCTGCGCCAACGCCTTGAAATCCTCTGCGCTTGTGCTCTTTGCCGTGTCACCGCTAAACAGGCTGTGCCGCTCTGCCTGAGCCTTACGAACGCCCATAGACGGTCTAATCTTCACGTCCAGAAGGGTTGTTCCCATGCTCTGTGCAATCACAGGAAGCTGCTCAACAACCTCTTTTGACAGGTTCTCACGGCTCTTGTACTGGTTCAGAAGCAGACCTTCAATCTTCAAAGTCGGATTGAAGTATCTGCGGACATCGCCGATAGTCTGCGAAAGCTGGCTCAAACCAGCCAGTGCGTATCGGTCTGCTGTGATGGGCACGATGATGCTGTTGGCGGCGATCAGCGCGTTCACAAGCGCAAGACCAAGCTGCGGGGGAGTGTCCAGCACAATGTAATCATACTGACCAGATACGCTTTCAAGAGCTTCTCGTAGCCGGAAGTTCTTCCCCATGTCCCGGACAAGCTGCTCGTCAATGTCCTTCAATGCACTGTCAGACGGCAGAATGTCACCAGCTTCACAGTGCTGGATTCCTTCCTCGACCGTGCCTTGCCGGGTCATCACATCAAACAGGGTGCATACGTCCTCTGTCTGTGCGCCGTAGGTGTCCGTTGCGTTGCACTGGGCATCGCAGTCCACCAGCAGGACTTTCTTGCCAAGCAACTGCACTGCACCAGCCAAACAGGTGCTTGTGGTAGTCTTTCCTGTGCCGCCTTTCTGGTTGGCGACAGCTATGATTTTTGCCATTTTATCACTCTTTCTTTATTCTTCGGGTTCATCAGGAAGTGGCATCCAATGGGTTACATGATATAACACATTATCATCAATCAGTTGCGTTTCACTATTGTTTCCATAGAACGCATCCGTCAACACATCATCTGTATACCATTTTTCGCCTTTGAAATCACCATAATAACCGAAAGTAACGCCCATCACTTTATCATAAATGATAATCTGAACGTACTTGTCTGGCATCTTATCTTTTACGCTAATCCAACCCATTCTCGCTCCTTTCTGCATCATCTGCTCATTCTGGCTACTTTTGCAACGCTTCAATGGAATAGAATGCTGGCATATACCTGTCTACGATACCTGCCTTGTCCACGCTTCTAATCAGATAGCCAACGGGTCTGTCCGGGAACGGAGACCTATCCAAAGACAAAATGTCATTATACGCAGCCTTTACCGTCTCGTAAACCGCTTCTCTGCGTCTTGGCAGCTTGATTTCAGGATGCTCTTTCTTCATCCACTTCTCAACTACCTTCGCCACGTCAATGCAGTCCTGCTTTTCCAGTTCGTCACACACAGACCAGTCAAAATCATCGTATCCGCTTCTGCGGGGCTTTCTCACGGCTTTTTGAGGTTCGGCCAGCACTTCACTTGCCTGTGCTTCAATCAACGTCTCAGACGCTTTAATTTTGGGCTTAAACTTGACTGCCACAGCTTTTCGCGCCACAAGGACTGGCTCGTAAGTCACAACAATGTCAGACACGGCATTGATCTCATCCACCGCAACGTCAAGCACTCGCTTACGAAGGTTCTTGTAAACATCGTAGCTGGCTTCCATCGCACCAAGCTGCTCTCTCAACTTCTTCAGATTGATTTCATGAGGTTTGTTGTCCATATTCAACCAGTCCCGAAGAATCGAGTAAAGCAAGATGCTGTATTGTGACTTCATTCGTGACGTGTAACGTAGCCGATACCGAACATATCCGCTTTCGGCGATGTCAAAAAAGATAGAGCGCAGGTCAGGGTTGCAGGTGATTGCTACAACATAAGACCTTGTTTCTGGTACATAGTCCAGTTTTGCCCTCGTGAATAGGACAAAACTTTCAAATGTTCCTTTCTCCTTGTCAATAGGAATCGAAACCGTATTGCCTAAAAAGTGCTTAATCTGCGGCTCAACCCTTCTTGCATCAAGACTTTTCAGTCCAAGAAGCTCCCTGTATTCCGCCAAAGTGAACTCTACACGGCTACTACTTGGGTCTCTCGGATTTATTCTTGATAGGTAAACCTCCAACAACCGAAGTTCTCCTGCGGTGTAGTCCCTGAACTTCGCCCAAACAAGGGATTTGCTTTTCTCGACAAGGTTGTTGTCTGATATTTTTGGCATCTGCTCACTTCCTTTAATGGTCTGAAAACAGTATATCACAAGTAGGGGGACGTGTCAACTGTTTTCGTCCCCCATGACTTGTCTTTTTGTCCCCCATGTCCTTGTCATTTTGTCCCCCGTGACTTGTCAAAACGTCCCCCATGCTTTGTCATTTCGTCCCCCGTCTACTTATTATATATTAAACAAGAAATAAACAAGAGGTTAAATATCATCGTTAAATAGTCGATGACGATAATTTTCAACAATTTCTTTATTTTTCCATTCCGGTTTGTGGATAACTGAACTCTGCATTTGCTAAATAAGACCATAGCCTGAGAAAAGACACACATCGTTAGCCACATTAAACGTGGACGGATTGTGGATAGGTGTACAAAAAGTGGATGGAAAGGTATACCTAATCTGCACAATGGGGGACAGATTGACAAACTATTCAAGCACAAGCAGCAGATTAACGATAACTCGTTATTTATTCCGCGCGAATGCTGTCGATTTACAGACTATGGGGGACGGATTGACAAGGCAAATTTGCCAGATAGGTGTACAAAAAGTGGACGAACGTGGACAAAATGTTCTTCAAAAACTGCGATAATTCGACAATCAGCCAGTTATATTATTTGGATTCACGGTATAGGAATCGTTGGACTTCATAGCAGCTTCTGTTCCAGCGTCCTGTGCCTGATAGAGAATCTCCATCTTTGGAGCGGTTCCGTTCGGGTCTGGGTCTGTTCCTGTAGCCTGCGCCATCTCATAGCTACCAGACACCATCCGGCAAACAGCGACCCTGTCCTTTAACGGCGTGTGGAGGTTTGCCAGAATCTCCGTCAGCACACCGATGTGGTCTGAGCCGTGATCTCCGTACCGGATGTATAACAAGGCATCTATCTCATAGGAGGAACACTCCATCATAGCATCTATGAGAATCCGCCGTTTCTCCAAATCGGAAAGGTCATCTTCAAGGTGCTCCAGCAGTCCTGGATGAATGCAAGCGTCCATGTATCGAGCCACTGATACGCCGCAGCAAGTGAACCAGCGCATAGCCATTGGCAGGGAAATGGCTGCCAGACCTTGCTCCCAATTGGCGACCGTTCCACGGTTCACACCCATTTTTGCCGCCAATTTCTGCTGGCTCAAGCCGGAACACATTCGAGCTATCTCTAATGCTTTGGCTGTTCTCACTAAATATTCATCCATAAATTCTCACCCTTTCAACAAAATCCAGCAAAACTGCCGGATTCGACAAGCCAAAAAATGGAAAAAGCTGCTATGGAGAACCAACAGCAGCCTATGTTATAACTGTATTGTCAAAAAATTCCAAAGAGGAGTGGAACAAAAATGAAAGAAACTGTAATCTGGAACCATGAACGTATGCCGATCATCGACGGAATGCCTGCCAGTGTTCCCGATGGGAAGCCGCACACACCTGAACCGTGGGAGGAAAGCTAATGAACCGAACCGTAGATGCTCTGATTATCCCATACGCTCGCAGACGGACGCTGGAGCTTGTCCTGAGCCTTTCTGGGTACGAAGCTGATAAAGATGCTTATCTCGAAGCAAAAGGCATCCTGGAACGTGCCGTAGTCGCCTTAGACGATGGGCGAGACCCGGCAGACAACATCGAGCGCATTGACGGACAGCTTGTGGAACTGTGAAAGGAGAAGAAGATGGACTTTACAAATGGATTCTATAAAGCCGAAAACCCTGTCGTTCTTGAAGAAGTGAAAACTTTCCTCCAGTCAATGGAACGGCGTGGAGCAACAGTCAAAGACTTGGACGATGCCATTGTGCAGCTAAACAATGTTTCGCACAGCATCAGCACAAACGCGCTTGTCAAAGCAGATGTTCTGGACAAGTTGCCTGAAAACCCTTTTCGTTCCATGCTCAACGGAATGTTACAAAGCAAAGGGTAACTTAAACTTAATATGGCTCTTAATCATTGTCATTGCAATTTTTGGCTTTCCTGATGTGAAGTAATGAGTGTAAAGAAAATGTTCGATTTTTACGAAGTTGTTCAAAATACATTGACTTGACAACTGGAGGGTGTATAATCGTATCAAATGAACATCTGCACTTACCGATCGGGAGGATATGCCACAATGAGTGAACAGGAAAGAGCCAAGATTGACCGATTTATTGCATGGCTGCTGGAACACCCTGAAAAGATTCCGGCGGCAAAAGAAGCAATAACCAATGCATGACAAAACCCCTTGCGCATAAGGCTACCAAAAGCCCGGCGCAAGGGGTTTTATTTGTACCGGGTCAATCCTTACAGACCTTCATCAGTTTTAAGAACCGGCTAGAATCAGATTTTACGGTTTCAGTTCCGCTGTGGCCGTCTTCATACGTCACATAAAACGTGACGTTGGTTTTAGATTTTGCGGATGCTACACCGTAAACAGCACCGGGCAAACCGGCAATTGAACTGCCAACAGCGGAACGGAGTGCGGCGCTTCCGGCCTTCTTGCTTTCACCAGAGCCTACAATCTTTGCGGACACAGGTGTTTCGTACATTTTTGTTTTGAGCTTTTCTCTTTCAAGAAACATATCATATCCGTGTTTGCCTTTTATCAACATCACAACTCCGATGGCTGCAACGATTAAAAAGGCAGTTGACGAATATATAAGGAAAATAAATGAAGCAACCAAGAAAAGCGCACCGAAGGCAAATGAAAACCTATCACCCATGTGAGAGCTTTTGTCGTTCAGCAGTTCTTCTTTGCTAAATTTCTTTTTGCCCACGCCGTCACCTCACATAGTTCTGATAAGCTTCATCAAAGCTTCACGCTTTTCTTTCGGCATCTCTACTAGCTTCTGCTCAATCCATTTGATATCCGCGTCAACTTCGATTTGCGGCTGCTGGGGCGGATTTTCTTTTTGACTTCCAGTCAGTTCTTCAACCGTAACGCCTAGCGCGTTGGCTACTGGCGAAAGCATTTCATCTGGAAAATCTCTGTCGGTAGTCAGCATTTGAGAGATATAACCTCTGCTTTTCCCGATTTCTCTGCACACAAAGGATATATTCACACCTTTGTCGGCAGCGATTTTCTTGGCTCGCTCCACATTGCGCATAGAAAAAGACCTCTCTTTTTGTGCAAATAGCCAAATGTTTACAGAATTGAAAATTGACTATTGAAAAATAGCCACTTGGCTAGTATAATATGAAGCATAGGGCAAACAAAAACCAAGACCCCTGACAAATCTATCAGGAAGTCGCTAGAAAATGTTCACTTTGTACTTCGCAACTACATAGTAGCATATTTTCTAGTAAAATGCAAGCCCAGAAAGGAGAATGGCTAGTGAATCTTTCTAAAATCGACGAGTTTCGCAAGTTACATGGTCTGTCTCGTACTGACTTGGAAGTAGCCGCTGGTTTAAGCAACGGCGCACTGGGCAAGTGGGAACGCTCCGCAAATGGGCCGAGCATTCGACAGCTTGTGAAAGTCGCTGATTACTTCCGTGTGTCGGTAGACGCTTTGCTTGTGAGGGACAAGCAGTAAGTCATAAGAAAGGATTAAAAATGAACGACATTATTTTATCCATGCAAAATGGCGAGCCTGTGGTTTCCAGCCGTCAGATTGCAGAGAGCTTCGAGAAGCGTCATGACCATGTGATGCGTGACATCGAAGACATTATGAGGGGTCTCCCCAAAAATGGGGACACCCCCATGTTCTACAAGACCGAGTACGTCCATGAGCAGAACGGCCAGAGCTACCCCATGTATCTGATGAACCGTGACGGCTTTACACTGCTGGCGATGGGCTTCAATGGAAAGGCCGCTCTTGAGTGGAAGCTCAAGTACATTGCAGCGTTCAACGAGATGGAAAAGAAGCTGACTGAACAGCCGCAGCTTACCCGCTCGCAGCTTCTCGCAACTGCACTGATCGCAGCGCATGAGGAGCTGGAAGAGAAAGACAAGCAGATTGCAGAACTTACGCCGAAGGGCGTTTTTGCTGACGCGGTGAGCGCAAGCAGCCAGAGCATTCTTGTTGGTGAGCTTGCAAAGTTGCTTTCGCAAAATGGCATCAACATCGGTCAGAACCGCTTATTCGCATGGCTGCGTGAGAACGGGTACTTGATTAAAGACAGGAAGCGGACAGACTACAATATGCCGACCCAGAAGTCTATGGAGCTTCACTTGTTTGAAATCAAGGAAACGTCCATTGCACATTCCGATGGGCACACTTCCATTAATAAGACCCCGAAGGTGACGGGTATCGGTCAGGTCTATTTCGTTAATCTCTTCTTAAAGACGGAGAAGAATAAGAGAGTGGAGGGCTGAACATGGAACAGATTATTACCTTAAAGGTAGACCTTGAGTACCCGGACGAAGCGCACCACGCTATTGACGAAGCGACAAAGGCCTACGAGGAAAGCAAAAAGTGCTGGGATGCCTTTGAAATCAACGAAGCCAAAAGCAGAGCACGAGACATTTTGTACAATTTGTGCAATGAAGGCTACAGTATGATATGGACGGTCACGGATGGCGCTGTCGGACTGACGATCTGGAAAAGCTTTAAGGAGCCTTGTGTCGGCCAGTGCTATATGCCAAAAGAAAGCCTGTTTGACATCTGGGTCGAAAAGCTAGTTGCGCTGTGCATTGCCACAGGCAAGGAAGTCCCGAAGTTCATCACAGATAAGGCTGGTGAGTGCTGGTGATGAACTTTTACAAAGCACAAAGTCGCAAGCGGCGGCTAAAGCTGGCGATGGCAGCGGGCGTGTCCCGGAACGATGCCAACAGGGTGCTGTGGATGGAGAAATCCATCAACCAGTGCTTTGAACGTCACAATCGGGAAGCCAGACTGAAAGAGGAGACGCAGCGTGGAAGAAAAGTACTGTGAGCGTTGCGGCTTGTATCTTGGCGTGGTCAGACCGACAAGAAAGTACTGTTCAGAATGCAAGCGCAAGGTTGACAAAGAGCGTGACAGGAAGCACAGGAAGGCTGGAATTACATTCAAACCCCGTAAGGCATTCTGCGCATACTGCGGCAAGCCGATGCTGAAAAAAGTAGCATCGCAGAAATACCACAATGGATGCGCCAAGAAAGCCTACAACGCAAAGGCAAACCTGAACGCGAAGGCAGCGTACAAAATCAAACAGCAAGAAAAAAAGAAGCCGGAAAAGACGTTTCCATCCATCGGAGAAGTACAAGCCATTGCGGACAAGCTTGGAAAGCATTACGGCGAAGTGTCACAGATGCTTGCAACAGGGGAGCTGACCTATGAACGGTAAGTATTACGGAAAGCGGGAAATCCGCTGGCATAGCCGGGAGAAAGACCGGCTGGAACACATACACAATAGAAAGGGCAAAGATGAAAGCACTGGTAGAAATCGTCCTGATCTGGGGCGTTGTTTTAGCACTGATTCTCGCAGCGTTTCTGCTGAACTTCTGGCTGATTCACCGGATTGACATTTTGGTTGGTGTGAACGCAACGCGAGCAATCATCGCGGTTGGTGCTCTGATGGCAACCATCTGGATTTTTGGGCACGAAGGTACAAAATGATGACTCTTGCAGAAGCGATGCAAGCAAGAAACATCCGGTTGTGTGATCTAAGCAGACAAAGCGGAGTTTCAAGACCTACACTGGACGGCATTCTTGGCAAAAAGAAAGTATTTAACAAGGCTGGCGTCCGAACAGAAACGCTTTAAGACTTGCAAAAGTACTAGATGCCGACATAAGCATTGACGGCACGAAGCCATATTACTTTGAACTTACATTAAGGGAATGAAAAAATGAAAACTTTGAAAGGAACAGCATTGTCGGCAATTGGTCTGGCTTCGGCAATCGCGGCGGTTGGCTGCGGTGATGCGATTCAAGGATGCCAGACCACAGCGCAGATGCTTGGCTGGGTGATCGTGTCCTGCGGGCTTCTCGCAACGGCTATCTTTCTGTGTGCGTTGGCAGTCAGCGAGGAGATGGACGAACGCAGCGAGCAAGAACGCCGCAAAATCAAGCGTGTTGCCAACCACACCAACGAGTGGAGGGATGCACGATGAAATGCCCGATGTGCGGTAGCGAAAACATCACAACCGTGGACAGCCGACCTGACCATGACAGCATCACTCGACGCAAGAAGTGCCTTGCCTGTAACCATCGGTGGTCTACCATCGAGATTGACAAAGACCAGTGGCACAGTGCGTTGCAAATCAAAGAGGAACGTAGGAGAGGGCGACCAAAAGATGATTAACCTTGACAGATTCGGCGGGGTGACCGAGCCGGAGGACGGCGTGTATTTCCTAACCCGTGAGCAGGAAGCAGAAGCCAAAGAAGCTGATCGTCTGGCTGAGATTGAGGACTTGCAGTCTGAAATCGAGGACAGGGAAGCGGAGCTGAAAGACCTCCGTGCACAGTTGGCAGAACTGATGGCTGGTTGATTTCTGTACAGCCATGTTAAGCCAAAGTAAGAACAATGAAGCCTAATTAAGCCGAAGAAAGGAAAGAAAAATGGCAGTATTAGTAATGGTCTACGGTCACTCCGGCAGCGGTAAATCCGCTTCACTTCGGAACTTTGACCCGGAACAGGTGGCGGTTATCAACGTGCTTGGCAAGCCGCTGCCGTTCCGCAGCAACATGAAAACCTATATCACCAACGACTACGGCAAGATTGACGCCGCAATCCACAGCACCAAGCGTAAGTCCATCGTCATTGACGATGCCACCTATCTTATGACCGGCGAGTTCATGCGGAACGCAAAGGTCGCTGGATACCAGAAGTTCACCGAAATGGCAGCTAACTTCAACGCCTTGCTGATGCGGGCAAAAGAACTGCCGGACAATGTGGTGGTCTACTTTTTCGGGCACAGCGAGCGTGACGGAGACGGTGGCGAAAAGTTCAAGACCATCGGAAAGCTGCTGGACGAGAAAGTCTGCGTGGAAGGGTACTTCACCATCGTTCTGAAAACAGTTGTGCAGGATGGACGATACCTGTTCAGCACTCGCAATGATGGGATGGACACCGTGAAAACCCCGCTTGGGATGTTCAACGATGCACTGATCGAGAACGACCTCGCCGCCGTAGACAAGACCATTCGTGAGTATTACAACATTCCGGTTCAGAACGAACAAGAAAGTTGAAAAGACTATGAATATTGACCGTATCGAACTAATTGCAGAGATGTCACGGCAGGGCATTAAAACACAAGAGCTTGCAGACAGAGCAGGTCTTCCCCGTTCCATTATAACCGCCCTCCGTAGAGGTAAGGCGCCCACCTATGGTTCCGTTTATTTGGTCGCTAAAGTATTGGGCGTTCCTATCGAATATCTTTTAGAAAGCAAAGGAGAGTAACAGATGAAGAACATCAACTGGAATGACGTACAGGAAGCCACAGAACGCCGTGACTTGCCTGTTGGCGGCTATGTTGCCGGTATCTGCAAGGCAACGGACGAACCCGCAAAGGAGCGTCTGAACATCGAGTGGGAAGTCGCAGAGGGCGAGTTCAAGGGCTACTGGCGTGAGCAGACCGCTTCCCTTATCGAGCACGGCAAGCTGAATCCGGGCGAATGGGCATGGGGCGGCAAAACAATCAAGAGCTACAAAGAGAAGGCACTGCCCTTCTTCAAGGGCTTTATCACCGCTGTGGAGCAGTCCAATCCCGGTTACAAGTTCAACAACGATGAAAAGACCCTGCGTGGCAAGCTGGTCGGCGTGGTTCTCCGCGAGGAAGAGTACATGGGCAACGATGGCAACGTCAAGACGAAGCTGGTCGTTGACCGCTTTACCAGCGTGGACAAGATTCGTTCCGGCGACTATGAGGTCAGACCGAAGAAAACGCTGGCTGGCGGGTCTGGCTCCGGCTACTCGCAGGGCGGGAACGATGACTTCTCGGTGATTGAAGAGGACGATGGTTCGCTCCCTTTTGATTAACGGTTACGCTACCGGGACAAAAGGCGAGAAAGGAACGCTATGTTTTACCGTCCGAAAGTAGTTCGATGCCGCCTGAAAACTGGCGGGAAAAGCATCGAACAAATCAAAGAATCCCACAAGGGGCAAGGGCTGGTTCATCGGGATTTTGAAAGTCTCCAACAAATGTACGATGCTTTTTCTGGATTGATTGTTGAGCTGTCTCTTTGGGAATACGACAACCACGAAAGCTATCATCTCGAAAGCTGGAAGCCAGAAGATGATAAAAAAGTTATGATGGGCGTTTATTACGCAGAGCAAACGCATCCATTCCCTCGATACAAGAACGATTTTGAAAAGTTCAAAGCAGTTTGGGAAGAAAAGAAATATGGCAGTAATGGTGCGTCTCTTGTCTTTGCTCCAGAAGACGTGGAAGAACTCGAAACCATCTGCGAAGAAGTTTCTTCGTCCTGACCGCCTACCTTATATAAGAGCTGCGCTATCTGGCTGGACGGGCGTTTGGAAAGATGATTACCTGTTGTCTTAACTGCCCATCACGCCACCAAGCTTGCCACGACACTTGTGAGAAGTACAAGGCAGAGAAGAAAGACTTCGAGGAACGCAAGGCATTCGTGTATGAGCTGAATCACAGCCAGAGCGTGTACCACCGTGATTATGAGAACAAGCACCGGGAACGTGGTAAGAAACGGTTTCTCGGAAGTGAATTTAGAGGTGAACGAGGATGAGACTTGTTGACGTAGAACCGATTATTGAAGGGTGGAAGAAAAGCGGGAACAGTAAAAAAGCCGAAGCTAAAGCGCTTATGAACAGCGAAATTTACTCTGAATATGATAAAGGCGTTGCCTTTGACTGCGCTGCCGACCTTGTTTTGGCACTTGCCGAACAGCTTGAAAATGCCCCATCGACTGCATGGACAAGCGTTAAAGATAAACAACCTGACGAAGATGGAATTTATCTAACCGTCTACGATTTCTGGTGCTTTGAAAATTGCGTTTCTGCAAGAGAGTTTAGAAATGGCCGATGGGGCGAAGAAGAAAGGCGGGGAGCGGTTAAGTTCTGGATGCAGATTCCTAAAATTCCTAAGGAAAACGAAAATGAACAAAAGAAAGTATAAACCGGGCTGTTACATCATTTCACTTGATGACCTGATGAAGCAGGAGTTTGTTTACTGCGCCGGAAAACTTGTTCACAAAGGCTGGTTTGGTAGCTGGCAACTGCGATATGCAAATAGCGAACTTGCTAAACTGCGTATCAGAGAAGCTAAAAAGGTCGAGGACAACGAATGAACACCGGCAAGCAGTTTGAAGCGGACTTCAAGGCATCCGTCCCGTCCGATGCGTGGTGCTACCGGCTGAAAGACAGTGCTGCCACCTACTACGGTGGCAACGAGAACCTGTCTTTTTCCATCGACAACATCTGCGACTTCCTTGTGTACCGATACCCGATGAACCACCTGTTTGAACTGAAAACCATCGAAACGCCCTCTATCCCTCTGGAAAAGGTACTCGGCAAGTACGACAAGGCAAAGTGCAAATACCGCAAGGAAAAGCACATCACTGACATGGTGGAAGCAATTGGATACAGCGGTCAGACCGCCCATGTGATAGTCAATTACAGGTCGGTCAACCGCACTTTTGCAATTCCTGCAAACAAGGTTCTAGCGTTCCGTTATAACGAGAGCCGCAAGAGCATCCCTTGGCAGTGGGCAGAACAAGAGGGGATAGAGGTCAAAGCAAAAAGGCTGCGTGTTCATTGGCGGTATGACGTGGATGGGCTGTTAAAGAGATTGGAGAAAGAACATGGCAATGGTATTTAAGTGCGACCGATGCGGAGAGATTTTTAATCGGAAAGTCCCCAACATAAACGAATGCTACGGCACGGCAAATTCAATTTTATTCTTGGACTGCACGGTGGAACGCAACCGCTTTGGGCTTGGCGAAGAACCGATTCAACTTTGTCCGTCCTGCATGAAAGAACTGAATGACTGGTTAGAGCCAAACAAAGAAAAACTAGACAACGGAAACAAGAATAAATGGAATAACATGACCACTCAACCACAAAGTGGGATAGCAGTTGAAATCAAGCTTGATAGTGGCGAGCAAGACATTGCTTATAGAAGATATGGCGATAAACGTTGATTCTTGTGCGACAACGATTATGTCTTACATAACGAATCAATCGTTGCGTGGCGATACATCGACTAAAAGGAGAACAGAAGTGAGCAAGAAGGTTTCAGACATTCTGCCCAAGACGGAAATCTTGGCGCAGTTGGCAGAAGAAGCATCCGAACTGGCACAGGCTGCGTTGAAGTTGCGCCGTGCGCTGGATGGTACGAACCCGACACCGAAGAGCGTTGCGGAGTGTGAAGCAAATTTGATAGAAGAATTTTCGGACATAAGTAACGCAGTCACCGCTTTATGCGATGCTTGGTTTGGAGATAACCTCGATTCCGAATGCGAATTTTGGGACGCAGAGCGTGAGATTGAGGACGCTAAATACAAGCGTTGGCTCTCTCGCCTTGAAGCAAAGGAGAAGTCAGATGAATAAGCATAGAAACCGTCCATCGTCTAGCAGACAGGCAATGTCAGCAAACCTCCGCAAAATCGCAAGACAGAACCAGTTATATGGCTTCCGTATGGCTCTGGATGGCATTACATCCACATGGGGCGCACTGATTCAGAACCTTCGGTGCGATGCAGACCTGACCGATGAACAGGTGCAGAAAATCATCCGCATCGGTGACAGGTACTGGGAGATGGTCGGCAAGTTCAAAGAAGAGGACATGACCCCTGACGAGTTTGCAGATTACATCACCGCAAAGTCAGAACAGGTCGAAAAAGAGCTGAGGGAAAGGTGGAGCTGATGAATAAGCACAGAAGAAAGCATATCCACGAAATCGCAGACTCGCTTAGCCAGTTGAAGCTGCAAATTGATGCACTATACGGTGAAGAATCTGCTGCTTTTATAAAAATTCAGAAGTCTATGCGTAATATGGATGCATACGAAATCTCAAAGAACGCAGTTGATATGCTCGAATCTGCATCTTTGAGGGTAGAAAACGCAATCACATTTCTTGAAGATGCGGAGGGCTGAGAAAAAGTGGATAAAGAACAGCTTGCTATCGCACGGTTGCAGGACGCTGCAAAGCTATCCGAGCATCGGTACAAGAAACCGCTCATGGTCACATACTCTGGCGGCAAGGATTCACAGGTGCTTGTGGCTCTGGCTGAACGTGCAGGAATCAACTTTGAGGTGGTCAACAGCCATACCACAGCAGATGCGCCGGAGACAGTCTATTTCATCCGTGAGCAGTTCAAGGCGATGGAAGAACGTGGAATCAAATGCTCCATCGTTATGCCACGATACAAGGACAAGCCCGTGTCCATGTGGACGCTGATTCCGCAAAAGCTGATGCCGCCGACAAGACTTGTACGGTATTGCTGTGCCGTTCTCAAAGAAAATACTGGCCGCGATAGATTTATCGCTACTGGCGTTCGCTGGGCTGAATCAACAAACAGAAAGAAAAACCGTGGAACGATGGAGTTTAGCCATCGTGACAAGGAAAAGCGCATCATCCTTATGGGAGACAATGATGAAAAAAGGCAGCTTTTTGAAACGTGCAGCATCAAGGGCAAGATGACCGTCAATCCGATCGTGGACTGGTCTGACGATGATGTGTGGGACTACACGCACAGCGAACACTTGCCTATCAACACGTTGTATTGCGAAGGGCAGAAGCGCGTTGGTTGCATCGGCTGTCCTATGGCCGGTAGGGGGGGCAGACAGCGTGAGTTTATGCGCTGGCCAGCCTACGAAAAAATGTACATCTCAGCGTTTGAACGAATGCTTGATGTCAGAAAATCAAAAGGTTTGCCGTGCGACTGGCAGACCGGCATGGACGTTTTCCGCTGGTGGATGGAAGATGACAACATCAGCGGTCAGTTGAGCATGGACGATTTGATGGAGGATAACAATGTTTGATTTTGCAAGTGAGCTTTTTGGATTTATGAATCAACGCCCTCGCTATGAACGAGAACTGAAGGAAGATACCGTAAATGGCTATCACATTGACACTTGCGCCGTTGACGATAGGGATTGGAATTATGAAACGGCGATCCAACACGAACAATTTAGGGGTGGGAAGTGGATTGTTGTTCGAGGATATGACAGCAAAGAGGAAGCAGAAGCCGGGCACGATATGTGGGTAAAGAGCGCAAAAGCTGGTTTTCAAAAGCTGTACGATGTATTTGAAGAAAAAATTTATCCAAAAGAAAAGAAAGAAGAAAAGCCGGTTCACTTCATTTTGGCCTATGCCTGTGATCGATGCGTGACCTCCATGAAGCATGAAGCGTATATGACAAAGAAAGAGCTTCAAGAAGAAAGGATTTGCCCATTTTGCGGAGGAAAACTTCGCATGAGAGAATTTGAAATTATGAACAGGTGGTAACGATGATGTTTGAATTTGCAACTCGCTGGCTGGTCTGTCTAGTCCTGCTGGCGGTAGTGGTTCAGTCCGAACGGACAATCAAAGGCATGGTAGACAACCTGTTTGAGAAACGTCAGGCAATGCTCGTCTGGCTGTTCGTCAACGTGTGTCTGACCGTTTGTACGGCTATTATGATGGGGTGGAGGTAAATATGGAAATCAAATCAAGAAACGATATTCCGATGCTGTTTGGTGATATTGATGTTGCGGAAGCATTTTACAAACATTCAGAGCTTTACATGAAAACGGAAAATGTTTCGACTACAGTAGTAGGAAGTGGGAGTTGCAATACATTAACTTACAATGCTGTCAACTTAAAAACTGGCTCATTCAAAAGTTTTGTTGGGACGGAAAATGTGCAGATAGCCAAAGTGCATATCGAAAGGGAATAACCAATGGACAACGAACTTTACTGCCCGATGAAGATGACCAGCAATCCGCTTGGTCGGTGCGTATGCGAGAAAGAAAAGTGCGCTTGGTGGCGACAGTTGGACAACTGCTGTTCCGTCTGGCAGATTGCATTGAAGCTGGACTACATCGAAATGAAGATGAAGAGGTGAGAACTCTTGGCAACACCCCCAAAGCGTGGTCGTGGCAGACCGCCACTTACCGAAGCTGAAAAGAAAAAGCGTGAGAAGCGGGCGCAAAAGGCGAAAGAAGAAGCCGCTGCGAAGCGCGAGAAAGAGCGTGAGAAGAAGAAACAACAGATGCTTAACAAGCGGAAATCTATCCGCTCACAGGTGAGTAAAAAGGTGAAAGAGCAACAGGAGTTAGCGATCACGAGGTCTAAGATGCTGAACACAGGTGATTTGCAGTCGAGAATCGGCGATGAAGAGGACAAGAAGGTCATCGGCATGATTGCAGCCAAGTATTTTGGCGACCTTCCGAGCGTGGACATGAACAACCCGATTGAAGTGCAGCAGCGTCTTGACTTCTTCTTTGACGCTTGTATCGAAGCCAGAATCTCCCCTGTGGTGGAATGGATTGCACTGGTGCTTGGCATCGAATGGGTGAGCCTGAAGCAGATTATGGCTGGTAAGCGCCGTGACGACAGCTTGCAGCAGAAGTATATCTTGAAGCTGATTCTGCAAATGCAGTCCATGTGGGCGTACAACGGTATGTATGGTCAGGAGAACCCGGCAGAGTGGATTTTCCGAGCTAAAAACTACTTTGGTATGCGTGACAACGTGGAAGTCACCGTTGCGCCGCCTGAACAGCCGTTGGGCGATGCCCAGAGCGCAGAACAGTTGGCACAGAAGTACCAGACGGCTTTGCCGAAAGGGATTGACGTGGAGTACAAAGAGGTGACAGACGATGCAAACTGACAGAGGAATCTACCACAAGCGAGTATGCGACCGCTGCGGAGCGGTTCTGTGCGGCAGGATGATGAACCCTGACGAATACTTCAAGGACTGGGCATGGCGCAGGGACACAGGCGACCTTTGCCCGGAGTGCTATGCAGAATATAAGCGATTGATCGGACGGTTCAACAGGGGAAAGAGAGGGCAAAGAAGATGAAAAAGTGCGCTCTTTACAGATGCAAACAGTGCTTTGCAACCATGACGGACGAAGGCGATGTCAGAATCGACAAAGACATTGTTGATTGGATGTTTGAAAACGAAATGGAAGAAAGCAAGATTGGGTTTATCGCAAAGTTCAAAATAAGCGATAAAGTCCTCATCCATCGTTGCTCCAATAACACCGTTGGATTGTGTGAGTTTATCGGATGGAAGGAGATAGAGGAATGAACTTCTATTGCACCGCCGAACATTGCTTTATGTCAGGGATGCTTTTTCATAAAGGCGTTGTCAGGTGTACAGCGCATGACTGCAAAGACAGGACGGAGCCTTCCTGTGGCTCTTGCAAATGGTACGCAGAGCCGGAGGGCGTGTGCGTGAATGACCAGTCAGAACACGTTGCAGACTTCGTGTGGGACGAACGTGGATGTAAAGAATGGGAGAAGAAAGATGAGCGGAAGTAATGTAATCAGGCTGGGCAATGGCATTCTACTGGACAGCAAAGGGAAACTTTTATGCCAAACTGTGGACAAGTCCTGCTCAAACTGTAAATGGCACGACAGATTCTCGTGGGTCTGTTACAACGGTTTGTCTGAGTGCCGGGCTGATTTTACAGACCCGGACGATGTGTGCAAGGAATGGGAGATGAGAAAATGAGCTACGATATTTATCTATGCGACCATGTAACGCATAAACCGCTCAAAGCGGATAGTACGCATTTTATCGCTGGTGGTATGCGCGCTATGGGCGGTACAAAAGAACTGTGGCTCAACGTCACCTATAATTACGGTCACTTCTATTATCGACCAGAAGTATTTGGTGAGGGCGGCATCCGCTCCATCTACGGCAAGACAGGCGCAGAAAGCATCCCGATGTTGGAAAAAGCTATTTCTGCGCTAGGCGACGATGTAGACGACAGCGACTACTGGCACGCCACAGAGGACAACGCCAAACGTGCCTTGTACGGCTTGCTGGCGTTTGCAAAGATGCGTCCTGACGGCGTGTGGGATGGAGATTGAAGGGAGGAAGAGAAATGGGAGCCAGACCGATTGATGCCAATGCACTACGGAAATGCATCGAAAAATGGATGCAGGAGTTTAGCGAAGAATTTTCTACGGAATATCGGTATCAGAGATGTGACTTGGAAGATTTGTTAGATTACATCGACACTGCGCCAACAATCGAGGTGAAAGACAATGGCTAATTATCCAGAATACCTCGAACGAAGCGCACTTATTGAAAGAATCAAGAAAGCATATTGCGATGGCTGCGAGAACTACAATGGAGTTAGATGCAGTGCTTGCGGTATTGGCGATGCCATTGAAGTTGTGGAAGATGCGCCGACAGCTTTAGAGCGTACCGCTGAATGGATTTCGCAAGACGAAGATAAGACGAGGTTCATGTGCAGTAATTGTCATGCGAGAAACAACCGAGACCGCTACAACTACTGCCCGAACTGTGGTTCTTTGATGGAGAACAGGTTATGAGTAACACACTTTGGCATCCGGCAAGCGAACCGCCGCGAGAGCGAACGCAGCCTTTGTTGCTTGCGACTAAGACAACGTGGCGTGATAAAGATGGAAAAATGTTGCAAGGATTTTCGCCAACAGCATATTTTCTTGGCTGTTACGCAGACGGTCAATTCTGGGATGAGATAGGCGAGAGACTGCCGAAAGATGTGACGGTGACGCATTGGATGGCGTTTCCGATGGTATGAGGTGATGGGTATGGAGAGCAAAATTGTTTGGCATTCTCTCAAAAAAGAAGGATACCCGCCACTGTTTGACAAAGGAAATGGCTTCTTTTCATCCGAAAGGCTTTTACTGTCTGGGGTGTACTTCGATTTTTTCAAAGGGAAGATAGACAGGGCTGTGCCATGTGGAGGACTTGTAAAAGACCTTCGGCATGGAATGCCGGAATTTGATTGGATGAACGATAACGGATATTGTTTGCATCGCTCAAAAATTGAATATTGGGCGTATATGCCAGAACCGCCTACGGAGGAATAAATATGGATGGATTTGAATCGTTAACAGAAGCAATGAACCAATGTGCTGCATCGCTTGAACAGCTTGCAAATGCTATCAGACAGTCCGAAACGCAGTGCGGTTACATCAAGCAGAAGCATAATCGGCCTGTATACCGTAAAGGTGCAAAGTTATCTGAAGGTTGCAAACGAATTATGAGAACGAGAGAGGGATTTAGAAAATGAAAAAGCTTAAATTTCCTGAGGATTTCTTTGCATACGACAACCCAAACTGCCCCGACAAGGATATTGAAAAAGCCGTGAACAGGATGAAGAACTGGATGAAGGGCGAAACCTACAAGAGCAACCCTTGGTTCTTTATGGCAGCTGGTAACTATTTGATTGTCGGTCTGATTGCTGAGGATGGGCAGAAAACAATCTACGTTGCGCGGCAATATTATGAGATAGTCAATATTCCGGGCGAAGGTTGGCTGCGTGAATCTGACGCTGAGTGTCTGTTTTAAGGAGAATTAAAGATGGAAGAACTTAAGAGATGCCCGTTCTGCGGGTCTATTCCGACGCTGTATCACGATGGATTGCATCAAGTGGATTCAAAGAGAAGATACCACACAACATGGATGATTCTGTGTGAAAAGTGTCATAATGCATCAATGAGCAATAGCGCTTACTATAGCTTTGGTGAAGATGGCGTTTTGTCATCGTATGACGAAAAAGACGGACGACAAGAAATCACCAGCCGGTGGAACAGCCGTTACAGAGAGGATTAAGTATGGAGCAGGAACGCAAGCCGAGAACATCAATGATTCTTCTGTTGGAACACGTTCATGCGATGGATGAACTGACAGATGAGGAATTTGGAGCATTCGTCCGCAACTACGCACAGTATGTTGAGACTGGGCTTGAGCCAGCATACGACAACGACCGTGCTATGCGGATGCTCTGGAAAGTCGTTAAGGCGTTCGATGATATGAACGTGCAGAAGATGGAAGAACGTGATAAACGCAGACGAGAAGCAAATAAGAAAAATATAAACAAGCGTTGGAACGATAAAAAATACGAAAGCATACCAATGGTATCACAGGATACGAATGGTATAAATGGTATACCAAACATACCAACTGATACGAATGGTAGCTTATCTGTATCTGAATCTGTATCTGAATCTGATAAAAAAG
>UMBU01073386.1_pt1 | contig 25084 bp, 31 predicted proteins | sample 1964051 | NCBI WGS metagenome assembly UMBU01 (sample SAMEA4835949, study PRJEB28245) | human gut metagenome | biome: gut microbiome; material: fecal sample | place: Denmark | collected 2008
CAGTTGTTTCATCAGACATTCTTGTTTTAACCATTCGGTTCGCTATAAAAGTGTAGTCAGCTATTGTTTGACACCTTAAATTTCTACGTGGGTTACCTGTAATAATGTAATCCTTTGCCGAACCTTCAAATTCAACTGTTTTTTGGTTACCTTCAAGGTCAAAAACAAGAACATCATCACCTGTAAAAATCATTATGTATTTCTCAGTATCATCACGATTTATAAAGTGCACTAAAGGTTTTCGTTTTAAATTCAAAGAACTTATGAGCTTTGCAACATTTAATGTCGGAGGGCGTTTCTGAAGACCTGCGGCTTCACTTGAAAAACCATTGAGCTGTTCTTCGAGTTGCTCAGGATGTCTTAAAATCGGCGGTTGCTGACTGATACCTGAGACAAGGTTTTTTATATCTTGATTAATCAGAGTCATCTATCTTTTCCTCAATTCGCTTACAGACGTGTTGTCAAGCATATTATAAGTATTATTGTCTAACTCATACTCTTGAAGACGCATCCATGCTTCTTGTACTGTAGACTGCGTAATATTTGTTAGATCGCTGGAACCCATAGCACGGGTCTGAAAGCTAAATGAAGCTTTAGCTATAATGTAAGACCGCATCGGTTCCGGCATTTCCTCAAAGGGCACCAATAGGATAACTTCCGCTGAAATAGGACTATTAAATGTCGTATCACCTGTTGACAGGTCTTTGATATACTCACCGTTTTTAATAAGTTTCTCTCCGTTATTACCTTTTAGGTAGAGGTAGTTATCAGCCCATTTGATGCGTTTTGTATAAGTGTCAGGGTTCAATGTGTGTTCACTAATAATATTGAATGACCAACCTCTAGCTTGTTCCTGACGATTAATTGCTCTGAGAATACGCAGGGCATTTATAGCGTCAATATTTTGTAAATTCTCTAAGGTATTTACAGGCGACTCACCAATAACGCTAAGCATTTCATTTACTGCGTCTAATTCTGTGATAGCTGTTATTTCCAAAGTTATCGTTCACCTTTCTTTCATAATAATAAAAAATAGGGAAACCCGAAGGTCTCCCTATAGTTTAGAGTTGATTAAGCACCGGGAGTTGTCTCGATGACACCCATAAAGGCGGCTTCAGGACGAAGACAACCGTGACCCATAGCATATTTACCTACGATATGGTCAGCTTGGTATTCGATACGACGACCGTGTTCCAAGTTAAAGGACTTCAATACCAAAGTACCTACAGTAGTTCTATGAGCTACCAAGAAAGCGGCTTTGTCTTTGTACTCTGCCGGGAAGATGTGACCAGTACCTTGAATGAGACCTTCAGGTGTACCGTTGTCAGTAGAAGTTACACCACCAATAGTCAGATGGGGACATTCAACAATGTCGATACCAGCAATACGGGTAACCTTTGCGTCAACAATGGATGCTACTGCGCCGAAGTCACGATTGATAGCATCTTTAGAAGCTACCAGTGCATTGACACATACAGGCAACATATAGCATACTCGACCTTCATTCGGGACATAGTTGTTGGACATTGCCGTTTTAGCTTCAAGCAACATAGAGACAATAGCTTTACCCAAAGCTTCAGACTCAGTGGTCAAACCGTTCTCTACAGTACGTTTCAGGATTTTACCTTTACCCAATCCAGGAAGCAACTCTTTGTCTGCTACGACACCCTTAGCGATTTCAGCCAACAAGCCACCATCACGTGCCATAGCGAGTGCTTCGCCAATCTGATAAGAATACTCAGAGCGGACATCATAATGGTTCATAGCTTCGTCAATGTCGGTAATCAAAGTATCGGCAGTCAACAGACCATCAATCTTAATGGATACCTGTGTTTGCTGTTCAGCCTTACGCAGATCATCCAAAGATTTACCCGGAGTCAGGTAGTTTGCAATTTTACGACCAAGTACCGGGAAGTCTGCCGCTTTGCCGTTGGGAATAGTACGTTCCATATGGCGACCAAGAGTCACAGAGAAACGACGATAGGCGGTCATTACCTCACCGCCGAATTGGGTCAAGAACATTTTGAGACGACCAGCGTCAGCGTTGTTAGAATCAAGACCCGGAGAAGAAATTACGAGTGTTTGTGCCAAGTTAATAAATCATCCTTTCAAATTTTAAATGTTTGATAAATAAAGAAAGACACCCATTATAGGTGTCTTAATTTCATAATATTTAGTTGTTAAAGCTGATAAAAGCAGATTTAGATAGTTTAGTGGCGACTTGCTTACGATATACTTCATCGGTACTATAACGTGGGTCTGCCATTGCTTCTGCCATTTCAATCTCATTTGCATAGCCACCGCTAGGAGCACCAATCCCGCCACCTAAAACAGTCGCTTTAGAGGTGCCACGGTTCATTGTCATTTCAGCCTTAGCCCCCGCAATAACCATTTTGATTGCGCTGACATTACCACTGTCAATAAGAGCATTAAAACTATCGACATCTTCTTTGCCTTTTGCTTGGATATAAGCAGTTACCTTTTCGTATTCTGCCTGACCACCTGCATAACGGTAAACAGCATCGACAATCTTATTTTGAGTCGCTTCTACACCTGCAATGTAAGCATTTACAACAGACGCAGGGAAACCAGCTTTTTCTAAGGCGGCATAACTTTCAGCAGAGATAGAGCCGTTAGTATCATACTCGGCGGTCAATGCTTCATAGTTAATCCCCTTATCAGACAGCAAAGTTGTTGCATCTTCAATAGCCTTTGTTTGGTCTTTGATTTCTGTTTCGAGTGCCTTTTCTTCGCTGATTTCAGGGGTGTCTTCTGTTTCCTTTGTGTCACCTTCAGGGGCACCTTCGGGTGACTCGACTACAGCCTCCTGTTCCTCCGATATTTCTGTGTCCTTGACCTCAGTTTCCTCGGTAGTAGTGTTTTCAGGCAGGGTTACTTCTACTGTAGACATTTAATTCCTCCTTTATTATTGTGATTGGGTCGCCGCATCTACCATACCTTTGGTGAGGTTCGGCGTTGCTTGGCTTGCAAGTTGCATAGCCATTTGTTGCTGTTGTTCCTCTTGGAGTTCTTCAGGAGTCTTTATGAGACCCGTAGTGTCAATACCGAGAGACGTAGCCAGCATTAAGACAAGTTTGTCCATTTTCATCATTTGAGCGGCTTCAGGTATAGATGCAATAATGTCTTTAAGCATTATCAGTTTATTTAGATCATGCCCACGCCCTAAGGCTTCTAAACCTGTTGTGATTGCCGGTTCAACTGCTTCTTTTGGTAAGGTCGGAATTTCACCCGCACTTTCTAATTGAACCATTAAGCGTCTTACCAATGGCAGTTGTAGCTCTTGTGAGAGGATGCTGTAAGTTCCCCCGAGTGTGTCTTCAAGCTCCCCAGCTACATAACGGATTTCTTCCGCTGTGACACGCTCTGCGTTCCTTTGAACAGCACTATTTAATAGAAAGATAAAGTTTAGACGTTGTTCAAGCCCATCAATATATGATTTAGTTACAGACATATCATTGAGTTTATTTGTCTGCAAGGCTTCGATGTCTTCACTTCTGCCCGGTACAAATTCACCGGATTTAGCTTTAGCCACCCTACGCACCTGAGTGACACCCATAGGGTTCACGAGGTAAATAATGTGACTTGTGATAGCTGAATAATTTCTTATTGCTTCTGATTGGGCATCAAGGTTCTGTAAGTCTCCTAAATATTCTTCGACAAAACTACGACCATACGACTCTCCATCGACTTTGACCATACGAAGGGCAATCCACGGAGTCTTTTCTTTTGGGAAAAATTGTTCGGAACCGTCAATGACTTGTTCGTCTACTTCCTGATAACTCCGGTATTGGTCACCTTCTAGGTAAACATGAGTGTAAACAGTTATTTTTTCGTCCATTTCATGTTGTCGCCCATCAGATGCTACAAGGGTCTTTACGTTATCAGGTAGTGTCGCATAGGCAAGGGTATCAATAGTAACTATCTGAATGACATTTCCTAAAGCATCCCTTTGGACACAGTAGTTTGACAGTCGATAAAGTTTCGCTCCACCTTCAGCCGGAGGTAAAAACAAAAGACAGTTACCTGCAATAATGAGCTGATTTAGAGCTTCTTTTACTGTCACACGGATTTGTCTTGTTTCGATATAACGAATAACGCACTGCTCAATTCGTAGAAGTGCCTGTTCAACTTCCTGTCGTAGTTCTTCCCTATCTACAAGCTCTGCCTGTATCTTGTCACTGATAGACAATCTAAAGAAAGGGCTATTAGGTGGAAACAACGCTAAGAGTAATTTACTCGACAAATTATTGACACCACGAGCACCAACACTCTGATTAGGTGTTTGGTAACTTGTAGAGTCTGTGTCACTCTCTTTTGGGAAAAGTGCAGGTATCGTCATAGCCGCACAGTCTTCAGCCCGCTTCGTATAAGCGTCACGTACAGACTTTAAGCGTTCATAGAGTTTCTTTGCCGTTTCCCTTTGAGGATCACTAAGGTCGACTGATAGTTTTTTATTATCTATCAGACATCACCGCCTTTAAACATTGACACCAGTTCCAGAACCCGCATTTGAATTAATCATTAGTTTTTTCTTACCAACAGCTTTACGTTTTCGCTTCTGACCTTCAGTATCAATAGTTGTCATATTGCCTGTATCAGTCGGTGCGGCAACAGGAGCGGCGGCTTCTTGATAAGTGATTTTTGGTTTTTTACTGCACATCTTGTCTCCTTAAAGTTTTAATAGTTGACAGGGTTATAGCCACCTTTGTCAAGATTGATTTTCAAAGCGTTTCGACCTTTACGCTTATTGAAGGTATCCTCAGTACCACCAAACTGCGGACTATCAGGTTCCTCAGCAGATGTAGAGGGAACTAACTGTGCCGCTGTGGTTTGTACCTGAGGTGTGGAGATTTTCGGTGTTTTAAATAGACACAAGTCTAATCACCCTCCCTTCCTTTACTTAAAACTTCCAGTCTCGTAATGACCTCTTGGACTCCCTTCATGTACCCTATATGTTCATCACTATTGGTTGTTTTTTTATTAGACAATAAATTATCAACACTATAGAGAGACTTTAGGTAATCTATAAGGTCATTATGAACAAATGGAAGTTTCATTTCGTCATCTAAAAGTATTCTTTAAGACCTCCCTCTGTTATAACTTTTGGTTTGTCTTCGTCTCTTTATGTGACACTTAGCATTTTGTATTTATATGTGACACTTAGGAGTCCAAAGGATAGGTTTCTTTGCTTTGAAGTCGTAGTCTTCAGCTCTAAGAATACGAGCTACCCGTGCTTGTATCAAAGCTTCACCTTCAGTCAATCCTTTTTTCTCAAAAGCACTTACAACAGTTCCCCAAGTTGCGGACTGGTCTAACAGTTTCTTGGCTCCAACCGCCCCAAGTCCCGGGCAACCTTTATAGTTGTCCGCAGTATCACCAACCAAGGTTTGATAAAGGTGGTTATAGTCTGCTTCCTCTTGGCTTGTCTCTACGAAAGTATCACTGATTAAGTTATAGAAACTACCGGGAATACTTTTAAAATCTTTATCGCCACTTATGATTACTGACTTAGTGCCTTTAAGGGTAGCCAAGATGCCAATACAGTCGTCAGCTTCAAGGCTTTGTCTCTGATAACAAGTATAATTTTCAGACACCCACTGTTTAACACCTAAGTATCCTAAGGGTTTTCTTTTTCCCATTCGGTTCAATTTATAGGTTGGAAGGATTTTCTTTCTGAAGTTTGTATCATCAGAGAAACACATTATAATCTCATAGTTACCTTCGTAACTGTAATGCCGCAACACTTTTTCAGTAATACGAGCTACAGTATCATCAACGATAATCTTAGCTTCGTTATGATCACAATGTAATGTTGAAAAATCAGGATACCAAGTTATTTCCCGCTCACACGCTGAGGTTGTCCTGAAGACCACCATATCAGCATCAAAGAGTATCTGCATTGGTTGTTTATTCAATATCAAAAGTCTCCTTCTGTTTTGTCGTGACGTATGCCCTTAAATCTTGGCTCTCTCAGGACACCTTTGGTACTCTCAGCCATAGCGTCAATTTGTACGATTTTACCCACGATCTCGTTATAAAAGAACTCAGACCACCAGCGTTTCCTTTGGTCATCTGTAAGACCTGTACCAACAGTAATTGTTTTACCATCCCGGAATTGACAAACAAGCGCACCTGCCATGCCTTTATATTTTCCAGTACCCTCTTGGAGACTGAGGACTTTTAGGTCATAGCTGATACCCTTCTTAACTTTAAGCATCGTTTCATTTCGTTTACCGGGATAATATCCAGCCTTAGGATCTCTCACAACTAACCCCTCTCCGCCTGCATTCCAAACTCGGGTTGCGGCTTTATCAATATCTGACCACGTATCTGCGTAGTATTGCGGTACAAGGAAGGTGTGATGATAACATTGCCAAAATCCGATACGTTCTAAATCTTTCGAGCGTTCTTCATAAGTACGAATTTCACAAGTTCCAAAAAACTCGTCAAGACTTAAAGCATCATGTACATAGGCTCCAACTTCATAATGCTGGTTCTTAGTATCACGACACCACCCGCTGATTGTCGGCTGAGGTACACCTTTGGCGTATCCTTCAAATATAATTACATCAGTACAGAGTGTCGTGGCAATGTCGTACAGCTCCGGTTTAAGATGTTCAAGGCTTAGATATTCTTCACCTGTACGGCTAAAGATGTGGACACTTGTGGTATCACATACGGCAAAACAAAAGACACCATCAAGTTTCTCTGAGTACATCAAGGGAAACTGAGGTGTCTTTTTATTATTCATTTTTTCACGTGGGAGACAGAGCTGGACAAGATGTGACTTATCACGAGGAAAGTCCGGGTGGTAGTCAAAGAAGGTCTTAGCTGTTTTCTTTTTGGTTGCCATTAGGCTCTCCCTTCGTAAACAAGCCACACCTACAGACACGGTAAGACCTCATATATCTGCAAGGACAAATGGAGTCTTCATTACGGACGTTTTGGCAAGGACAATACATCCTCCCATACTTAACTACTTGCCCTAAGAATTTGTCTGATAATGCGTCAAGGCGTTCTTCTGAGCGGACAGAGTAACCATGTTTGTCGGCGATACTTTGGAGTTCTTTTTTATAGTGTGGGGTCATCGGTTACCTCCTGTAATATCTTTAGTTTTCAATGTGTATCCACAAGGGCACTGAATGGTAACCTTAGTGGGTTCTACAAGGTTACCTAAGGTCAATAATGGTCTTTCACATTTAGGGCAGGAAATATTGACAATAGTCGGCTTTTTCTTCGCCATATTATTTTTTGACCTCCTGAGTTATCTTGATAATTTTTTCTACGACTTTATCAAGTGCTTTATCAACGGTTTCCCCGGTGACCTGTAGGTTATGAGGGGTCACCTGTTTGGCAATCAGCATTTTGTACATAGTGTCTTTAGATGGAATAAAGACATTTACTAAACATAAAATAAGAAATGAAACTATAACAAAAGCTCCCCAAGTCCCTAGATATTTACCAAGTTGTTTATCTGTACAGTCCCTCAAAGTGCACACTATAAAAATAAAAACACCACCAAGAAACCCTCCAAGAAGGGTGAAAGCTGGAAGTCTTCCAGCTTTTTCTAAAATGTCTATCCAATAGAAAATCATAGGGTCAATAATAGGTTCATACATAATTAATTCCTCCTTAGTAATAAACTCTGACAATCCTTTGCTGTCTGCCAAAGTTGATAGCATCCATATAGTTATCAAAGTAAATATCAATTTTGTCTGTATAACCGCCACCAAAACGGTCTTCAACGGTATAAATGTGTCCGTCGATTTCTACGTGAGTGCCAAAAGGCAGATGATCGGCGGCTATAGTTCGTCCTTGGGTCGCCTTTGTGCCACTTGCGGTTATCCCATCAGCCTTACCACATTCCTCAACGGATGCTGTGTAGGCTGTCAAGGTAACCTCTTGGAAGTAAAAAGCGACTAAAAGCATACATAAAATTAATGACAATCGCACCAATTTTTACCTATCTTTCCTTCGGTGTCCAGTTGCACCCTAAAACCGAAAAAGTCTTGTGCCTGTCTCATGGAGTCCTGAGCTACCTTGACGACAGTTTCAGCAATCTCTTTTGTCCGGCAGGCAACCTGTACTTCATCGTGAACCCACGCCATGTACTGAAAGTCTTTCCCGTGGTCAAGCCCAAGAGCAATAAGATTTTCTTCAAGAAGTAATATCCACTTTTTGCAGATAAGTGCACCCGCCGACTGCAAAAGTAAATTAAGTGCAGAATGGATAGATCGTACATGAAGCGGTCTGCCATCTAGTCCCTTAAGGTACTTTCTACGCCATTTAATGATGTTTCCACGAAGACCTCTCTTTTCTACGAGAGTGTTCTCTATGGCGGCTCTAAGTTGAGCAATAGCTGGTGTCTTCTTCAAAAATTCTTTCTTTAAACGTCTCCCGTCTTTTTCGTCGCCGTGCACAATTCTGCCAATTTTAGCGTCACCCGCACCATACAAAAAAGCATAAATAAATGTCTTGGCTTGATTTCTTTCGGGCAACCCTGCGGCAATCTGATTAGCTGTGTGAATGTCACCATTAAGGATTTCATGGGCATAAGCACCGTTATCATATGGTGCCATAAAGTGTGCTAAACAACGAAGTTCAAGACCACTGGCATCAACACCAGCTTGATACCACCCGTCAGGCACCTTAAATAAACTGCGACATTCTTTCCCATAGGGGCTACCAACAGCCGGTACTTGGGCAACATTCGGGTAAGAATGGGTTGCCCTACCAGTTACAGCACCACAAGGATTGACACGTCCGTGGATACGACCATCTGCCTGAACCATTTTCAGCCACGCCATTTTCCCGTCGCTTACTTGTCCAAGCCTTTTAGAAACCATAAGGTATTCTTCCATAGGCACAGCAAGTGCTCTAAGTGCTTCAGGTGCCTTGGGGTCAGCCTTAATGAACCCAAAAGTAATATCGTCAATCTTCAGTCGAGTATCTTCGTAGAGTTCGTCATTATCAGGCTTATAATTAAAATGTTTTGTAATAACCCATTCAAGTTGCTGTCTGCTGTTTGGGTTAAAGTCTTTATAACGCTGGATAGGTACACCAGCTTTATATCCAAGTTTTTTATTATCTCTTTTAGGTACGAAAACCTTACCGGGGATAGGCGGTACTTCCTTGCGAATTAGAGCATCTAAAATAGCACTTCTTTTTCTCAAATTTTCTTCCAACTCCTGAGCTTTAAAGACATCAAACGGAAAGCCGTTACGCTCCTGCTTTGACATCAACCACTGTGCTTGAAGTTCTAATTCAATAGCACCTTTAGGATAAGTGGTGCTTTCCAATAGCTTGTGAAGCTGTTCTGTTACGATAACGTCCTGAACATTGTAATCTAACATTTCTTCGCTAAACTCAGCCCAAGCGTTCTCTTGCTTACCATAAGTACCCTTAAAGACTCCCAAGCGATAACCCCATGCTTCGAGCTTATGAGAACCCACAAGGTCACCGGGAATTTTGCCAGCTTTCATTAGACCGAAGTCTTTATCTTTAATGTTGCTGTAAATCAAGCGAGCTAAAACAAGAGTGTCTATTATTTGACCACGGTATTTTCGGTCAAAAATCACATCAGGAAAAAGTTTCTCTAAGGTCGGAATATCATAGTCAATAATGTTATGTCCACAAATAAAGCCGCCTTGTTGGAGTACTTCAAGGAGTTTTAAGGCTCCCTGATGCACCCCCTCGTGGCGGCGAAATTTAAGGACTTCATCATCCATTTTGATAACCATACAATGACCCTGAGTTACGTCCTGATACAGTCCGTTTGTCTCAATATCAAAGTAAGCAATCATAGATCAGTCTTCTAACTGATATTCAGTTTCCAGCTCTTTAATTTCCAGTAAGACTTTAGCCCGAGCTTCAAAGAGGGCTTTTTCCACCTTTTGTAAGTGCTTACGGTCTTTTTCAGCACGATTAAATTCCATGTCGATACATTTGTAGTTTACTTTCTCAAAAAAGAGAGCCAAACTTTTATAGATTTTTCTTAACATTGTTTATCAATTCCTTTCATATAGTGCCGTTTTGCGGCTTCTATTTGTCTTCCTTTAGCAAACGACGAGATTGGTTTAAGGTAGCCAATAACCCTTGTTCCGTAATCTAATTCTTTCGAGCCACAAGTATGGCATTTGTCATAGCGGGTTACTGGATCAATCGTCCCACAAGACTTGCAGATAGTACAAAGGACGTTAGTTGTCCAATATGGCACACCAAGCCGACAAGCGATTTCAATAAGTGCTTTAGCCTGCTCTACTGTGGGAAGTTGGTTCAGGTTTAAATGGCAAGCCGCACCACCGTCAAGGTATTGTGATACTTCCTCAGAGTGATATTTAAGTCTGTCCAAAATAGTCAAAGAATTATCTTCGACCGGAAAGAAATAGCTGTTATAGCAATCACGAGGAACCCATAACCCATCTTCTTTATCCCACTTAGCATTTTTGACACCAAGGTTTTCAGCAGGGACAAACTCGGTATTAAAGCGGATGCCGTAAGTTTCACGAGCCTTTTTATTGTCTTCTTTTATTCCTGCTAGAATAACTCCAAGGTAATCAGTGTAGTCGTTAGTTTCCATACGCTCCCGCATAGTGAACCACTCAAAGCTTTCAAGCGCACCATTTATTCCGATAGTTCCAAACTGCTTATCAAGTGCAATGTAACCTGCCTGATAAGAGGGGAGGATGCCTTTATCAATGTATTCCTGCACAATGCTGTGAAACGCCACTAGGTATTTATGGATACGGGCTACTGTCTGTTTAGGAGCATAGTAGTCGTCTCTCTCTCTGATACCTTTTTGCATAAGCCTGTTCAGGTTCATTGTAATAACTTGAAAGCTCCCTGTTGATACACCACCCGCACCCAATGTGTAACTGAAAGTATTGTCTGCCATTTCATTACGCAAGCGGCAACACGAAGACAATGAGTCTGCTGAAGTGCTCTCATAGTGAAAAAAGCTGTGCCCTTTAGACATTTCTGTTGCCAGCATTTCAGTAAAACTTTGGTCAACTGGAAGATGACTTTCAGGGTCTACAAGATACGCCGCTGTGAGTACCGGGAATGTCAGCAGTTCTTTTCTGCGTTCACTCCTAAACCATTTCATAAAGTATCTTTGCAGAGCTTCTACACTTTTATAATCAGGCGTAGATCCGTCCGGAAAATAAAATTCATCAAACAGAGCCTTGAAGTAGTTAGAGTCAAACACCGAAATGTTCCAAAAGACTGATTGTGCACCACGAGCGGCGGCAGGTTGGTTCATAGCATAAACAACGCCTTGAAGTTCCTGTGCAATTTCTGCTGTATGTGTAGTCAGATAGTTTGCTCCATAGGTCTTTTTAGCAAAGTAATCAAAGTACATAAGAAACTCAACAGTAGCTACAGCTCCTGCAAAATCAGACGCAACCTGATAGACAAGGTTCACAAAAGAACCACAGAAAGACTGAAGGTTCTTAGGTGCCTTAGAGGTTCCTCCGAGAGTTTTAGTACCTTCCATCAAGAACGGATAAAGTGTGATGGAAGCACAGTATGGTCGTAAGCTGGTTTCATCGTGGATATAAATTAAATGCTCCTTAATGTCTCGCAAATAGTTATCTGCTACTTCAGCCCCAAACATTTCTAAAAGTTTAGAATACACCCTGTTTCTGTTGACTTGGATATATTCTTGTTTGAATAGCTCTGCTTCTAAAACCGCCAAGGTTTTATTTGTAACATTGGCATTACTATCAACTGCGCTTCCAGTTGCAGGATTTTCAGCATTGATGAAAGTATTTATAAATTTTTCTTTATCTGATAGATATTCTTTTGAAAGTTCTTTCAACTTTTTCTCCTTTCTTAAGACTTTTGAAAGAGGTATGTAACATCTTTCCATTCTTTACTTTTAAGGTCACGAACGAAAAACTTTTGGTTGGTCTGTGAATTATCAAGACCGCCTTTTTCCTCAATAAATTCACCTGTTTTTAACCAAGTTAAATTTATATTTTTTCGTAACTCTTTATTGATTGTCGAATTATAAGAGGCACCGCTGTAAAGCCCTACCGGGAGAATTTCAGACAGTCTTTTAATAGCTTCCTGAAGGATAGGTAACGGGATACCGTTCGTTGTACCACCCATTAGAAGAATAGCGTTCGCACCTAAGTTTTTCTGTTCCTGTGCTCTTTTTTGGATAATATCAAAGTCTACCCAACTGTTTTTAGGTAGCGGGATACTGAGATATTCAGAATGACACCCGGGGCATTTTCCATGACAGTTACCTATAAGAAACACTACGGTTACTTTATCGGGTATTTCTGTTAAAGAAATAGTCGTATCAACAACGGGTAATTTCACGATCTCGTACCTCCATAAGTCTATTAAAGATAAACCAAAAGTTATTTTGGCTTTCCAGTCTTGGCTTCGGTTCAATGAAGTCCAACATTGAGCAAAGTTCAGCAAATTTGAAGGTACTTTTACGTACTCTATTTTTCTTACGTTGCTTATCTTTCTTATTAAAAATCACTTTCTGTATCCTCCTTAAAGTAGTCTGCTTTAGACTCACGTTTTTTAGTAGTTGCTTCCAAGCGGTCTGTCTCTTTGTCATATTTCAAATACCCTGCCAGCCCTGTTTCCCCAGAGTGTCGGTTCTTAAGGACTCTTATTTTTACAAGGTTCTTTTCCTCTAAGTCCTCCGCTTGTTGGTTTCTTTCAAGTGCCCAAACACCGTCAGATAGTTGTGCCAAAGCATGAGATCCACGCAGGTGACTGAGACTGATTGCTCCACCTTCTTCGGCAGGTTGACCATCTACACGTTTCAGATGCGAGATAATCAAAAGACCAACCCCGGTTTCTTCTACAAGAGACCTAAGGTTGGTCATAAGTACATCTGTGGCTTTTCTTTCATTTTCAATATCAAGACCACTAATCGCGATCGTGATATGGTCAAGAATAATAAAGTCACATTTTTCGGCAACAGCAAGATACCGTATCTTCGACATTAAGTTATCACTTTCAAGTGAACCAAAATGCTGATAAAAAACAAAATTGCCGTTACCAAGTGTTTCATTATAGATTTTTTGGTATTCTTCGTCAGAAACAAGATGCCTATTCAGGGCAAGCCGTTTCCCACTTTGGACTGCCATAAGTCCCTTAGCGGTTCTTTTGATGTTTTCTTCGAGCATCATCATACCAACTTTGAGTTTCAAACCTACACCAAAATGGTGAGCTATTTGTCTCACAAATGTTGTTTTGCCTGTACCCGAACCAGCCGTAATTACGATTAGTTCACCTTTACGGATACCAAGTGTCATTTCCTGAAGGGGTATATTCCACGGAAAAGGGTAACCTTGGTCTTCGTCAGGTTCATCCTTTAAGATTTCCCATAGTTCAGTACCATTAATAATACCGTCAGGCTTGTATGTTTTAGCTTGAAAAATTGCATCTAAGATTGCGTCAGGTCGCCCAGCAATCAAACATTCATTAGGGTCTTTCAGTGGTAGATACGCAAGTTTGAGTTTTCCTGGGGGTAAAATACGACAAACATCGTCTGTCGCTTTTCGCCCCGGTTCGTCCATATCAAACATTACTATGATTTCTTCAAAGTTATTCAACCATTCAAGTTGTTCTTTAAAGACTCTTTTTGCTGACTGACAGCCGTTTGGTATAGATACTACTGGATATTTATTACCACCTACTTGACTGACTGTAAGACAATCTATTTCACCTTCCGTGATTACAAGGCGTTTCCCTTGTGCCCATAAGTGTTGCCCAAAGAAACGGTGAGATAGGTTCCCAAGGACGCTAAAGTGTTTATCAGCGAACCGTAATTTTTGCCCGATAATGTTACCACTGTCATCACAATAGCAGGCAACTTGACAAGGGTCACCGTTGTAGGTAGTTACATAATAACCATACTTACGACAGGTCGTCTGTGTTATCCCCCGTTTACTTAATGCTTCAAAAGTCATATCCTGTGGATGTATGGTGCCTTTTAAAGCCTTTGGATGTTCCTTTGGTGTGTCTCCTGTTCCATTATGGTGAGTTTCACAGGAAAAACAGAAGGTGTGGTCTGTATAGACTGTGAGAGCGTCACTACTTCCACAGTCCGGGCAAGGTTGATGTGTGAGGACGACCTCACTTTCCATTCTATTCAGTCCTTTCGATTGTTTTTAAATCTTTATATTTTTTCTGCAAGTCTGCAATAAGCCTAGTAAGCACATAGCTTTGACTGTCACTAGGCTTTCCAGTGCTTGTTTGAACGAGGACATAGATTGATACCTCATTATCAGGTAAGTTCCACCCAGCTATGGTTTCTATAGATCTGTCCGTCTCTATGGCACCTTCAGGTGTCACAAAAAAGTGCACGCCTGTATCAAGGGCACCAGTTTGTCGGCATTGTCTGTAGTAATCTTTTAGGTTATTAGTGTTGGTATCCTTAAAAAACAAAACGACACCTAAAGTTTCAGCACGTTCTCGAAGTTTAATCATTTCAATAAAACTCCTTCTAAGCTGTACTTATTGGTGTCTCTAAGCCATTCTTCAGGAATATAACCTTTAGCAAACTTGTAGCCGTATTTCAGGCACCAGTCTGCATAGCTGGTTTTACTGCCTTTATAAAGTTTTGTGGTCGGATTACTGAAGACAAAACGGATTTCTAAATGCGGCATCTGTTCTTTTACAAGCAGGTGCTTCTTTCTGTCCTCTGCTTCAAAAAGCCCTTTACCTTCTATGATGATACCATTCGGTAACACAAAGTCAGGTGTATAGGTGTGATTAGTTGCAGGGATAACATATTTAATTTTATGCTTCTCGTAAGAGGCATCAATACCAGCATTTTTGAGTTGTTCCGCTAATCTATCTTCCAGTCCGCTACGATATGGTGTCTGAGCGAACGCATAACCACCTGTTCTACTGAAAAATTTACGTGTGGCTATTAAAAGTCAGCTCCATTTTCAGTATCTTCATCACCAGTGAAAGGCGACTCAACGGTTTCCGCATCAGCCACAACATATCCGTCTTCTTCAATACCGAAGCCGAAAGCACCTGCATCTTGCTGACCATATTCCTTAAGTTCAATAACCTGTACTGCTTCAAGATAAAGCGTAACCCCTTTCATGGTCTTATTTTTCCAATAGGGGTTGACAGAATAAGCGACACGTACAATAGAGCCGGAACCTACTTCCACGTTATCCGGCAACGGTTTACCTTTACTGTCATAAATCGGAACTGTTTTCTTAAAGGTTTCCCCTTGTTTATTAGTAAAAGTAGATTTAGTTTTGAATTTGAAATATTCATCACCATCTTTTGTTTCGCCTAAGCCAATATTAGGATTAGCAAAGGATTTACCTTTGTATTCCGGCATAGATTTTGCTTTCTCTACTTCACCCATAAGGAACGCTTTGAATTTTTCGGTTTCCTCTGCTTCAAGCATCAATTTGATTGTCAAACCTATTTCTTGTCCTTCGTAGGTTTCAGGTTTCCGCAAGTGCGGGTACATTGCTACACCTTTAGCAGTTGTATAAATTTGTCTTTTTGCCAATATTAGATACTCTCCATTTCTTTTAAAATTTGTTTGATTTCATCCAGTGCATCTTTTTTCATTTGAATTGCCTGTTCGTAAGCTTCATAGGCAGACAACAGGCGTAAACGTGGATCACTTTTCGCACATACTTCCTCAATGTTATCTTGTTCGGCTGTAGGTAAACTGCAAGTTTCCTCAGAGATAATTTCCAACTCGTCCGGATACATAAACCAGCCATTGCCTTCTTCTAAAGTGCCACCACATCTATGTCCATCGAAGCCATCAAAAGCAACTGCTACTGAACCACCATTAACATACCTCACTTCACCTACTAAACCCTCAGGTTCATCAGCAATAGCCTTTACTTTCATACCTACTTTGAAATCATGTACTGTTAACATTTTTATCATCCTCTTTCTTTATTATTTCCCGGTAGAACCAATCCCGCCGGAACCACGTTTAGTGTCCTTTAGTTCCTTAACGACCTTAAAAACTACATCTTCGTTCTTTTTGATAAGCATTTGTGCGATACGGTCGCCATGAAACAAACGGCATGGGTAGTCTGCTGTGTTATCAACGATTAAACATAATTCGCCTGTATAATCACTATCAATGATACCAACACCATTACCAAGTCTAAGACGGCTATGTGCACCAACTGAAGACCTTAAGTAAATCTCTGCATGGTAGCCTTTAGGAATACCAAGAGCGTAACCAAGCGGTACAATAGTGCTCTGCCTATGTGGTAAATAATGTTCCCCACAGACAGCAAGGTCATAGCAAGCCGCTTCTTCGGTCTTACTTTCAGGCAAAACTGCATCAGGCTTTAGAACCTTGATGTCGATTGTAAGTGCCTTAGTTTTCTTTGAAGCTGGAGTTGCTGTAATTTCTCTCACCTCCTTTCAGTTAAACAAAAAGTGAGGTCAGAGTTTGTCGACTCTTTCCCCACTATCTGTGACGCTTAGATAAATTCAATTTGAAAATCTTTAGTATCTTTTGGTAGATATACTTTTGGAGGTTTACCACATTTTTGAGCAAGTCTAGCAAGCGCAATTTGAGAACCTGTAATGTAGTCGAAGGTGTCATCAGGGCTACAAGATGCAGATGCTTCTATTGTTTTATCGCCTTTTACGAGGGTAAAAATGATTTTATTACCTTCACGATGCCCGTCTAATTTTTCTTCGTTTAGTGTATTTAATCTTTTTAATTCTTCTAGTGCTTCTTTGCATTGTCTTTTTGAATAGTCATAAAGTGCGTCAAAAAGTGCTTCGTCGCACTCCTTTAGTAATTTTGGCAAGTAATCTGATGCTGAGTCTTTTTCATTAAGAATGGTTAATTCTTCACAGCTCCAAAGACGTTGGTCGTCCCATCTAAAGCGTCCTCCACGAGAAAAATTCCATTTCGCTTTATAGCCCAATGGCTTTTCATCCCATTTAACCACAAAGTACTCAGTAAAGACAGTATCTACAGTACCATTCCCACACTCTTTATGGTGAACTCTAAGCCCCTCTTTGATTTCCTCAGGGTCGATACCTTTGAGGGGTTCTAAACGACTGTAATGTAGCCACCAGCGACCATCCAAATATTTATTTTTAGATAGATCTTGTACGCGATAAACTCTCCATCTTTCTTTCTAATGACTACTACAGCACCACGCTTAATATATGATGCTACATCTTCTTTAACACGATATTTTTGACCGACGTAAATATCAATTTCTCTCATAATTATTTACCTACCTCTCTCGGGTTAATAGTTTTACCTTCAAGACTCTCAACGAGCCATTTTGCGTAGTCTTGGATTTTCTTAGCTTCCTTAAGCTCTCCTTCGCCATCCTTACGTCCTATACGACACGTATATTTGATGATATTACCACGCAGGTAACCACGAAATGCTTCGGGTGTCATATTGGCTTGCATGGTTTCTATTGGTTGATGTAAGGTGTCGTAGTGTGCGTTGCTGACTTGTGCGTAAGCATTAAGACTGCATAAGTTAATAAACCTCCAATCATCCTGAGGATACCTTCTTTCTCTTTTTTCTTTATTAGGGTAGTAGAAAGAAGGACAGGATGATCCATCATCACATTTGAGTTCAACTATTTCACCCTTTTTGAGCCAACCAGACCCATTATCATCGTCCATATCATCACGGACGACAAACAGCCTACCTCCTAGCTCAATATACCTTTCAAAGTCTTGTCTGTTCATAATTACTTAATTCCTCCTTAGGTTTTCTTTTAGGAGACTTTAAGGAACCATATAGGTTATAACTAATAGTAGTTATATTTATAAGACAATCTATAAATAATACCCTTAGTAAAACTATCAGGTAATCTTTAAGTTACCTTATGGTTCCTTTCTCCAATATCTGTGACACTTTCTACCACAGGACATTTGTCACGAGAAGATGTACTTGCTATCTAAAACTATATTGATGTCTAAATCACCTTTTTTGGGTGGTTTAGGTAATTTCTGAGTAGTCAAGAGACTCATATCATTTCTGAAATTTTCTAAGACATCATTTTCGGCATACATCGTGATAAAAGATTGTCTTACAATCTCATACATTTTCTGTGCTTGTGCTAAAGGTGCGCCATAGCTATCATGTATCATTGCGAAATGTTTGATATTTTGGTCTACACAACTACAAACTGTCAACTGAAGATGTGCGGCGTCCATACTATGAATGAAATTAGGTGCTATACCTGATGCTTGTTTACGTTTGTCAATGTCCCCTGTTGCGGTGTTATCATATAAACGCAGTCGCTTTCCAGCACACCGTACCATAACGGTCGTAGACTTGACTTCCATGTACGATTGCTGAACGAGTAAGCCCATTGGTGTAATCCACGACACAACCTGTTTGTCTTTGGTAACAGCTTTTGCACAATCTTGTAACCATTTCATACCCTCTACAGCTTTAACTACGGTCGTACCTACAGCATCCCATACTAATTTAGCTAAGTACCGAGCCGCTTGGTTCTTACTGTCTGCAAAAATAGAAGCTTCAGCTTTAGCATCAATATCAGGTTGAATAGTATCTACCAAAATTTGATCTCGAAATCCATATTCCTTAGAACCATATGCAAGAGTCATAACAGAGCGTTTTGTTACCTTTCGGGTAACCCCAAAGGCTAACCATTGTTGAGCCAAAGTCCTTGTACCGTATTTAAGGTAACTATTACCCTCCTTGTCTTCCGCATCTTCGTCTGTAGTGCCAGTTCGGGCATCTTCTTTTAGCACCTCATTAACTTTTGCGGCGACAATAGCATAAATATCATTAGGTTTATTTGAAGGTACGAGGTTTACCGCCTGTCCACCAATAGGGTCTCTAAGTATTGCACTGAAGTGCTGAAGCCCTGAGCACGTACCATCAAAAGCTACATTGATACCTGTAGTAAACCCTATGATGCTACCGTGTTCCTTGATATATTCCTTAGCTTTTTTATATTCAAAACACCAAGCAAGGAATTGACAGGGGGAGTCTTGTTCTGCCCACCATAAGTTCCCTAACGGTTCCTTCGCAGACATTAAAATCAAATGCTCATTATCCAGTACCCACTGCTTGCGGTCATCATAGCTGACTTTATCTATACCAGCTAAATTAGCTCCTTCAATAAGTAACCAGTCCCAGCAATTCTCGTCTTCACAAGCTGGTGCGTCTGCAAATAAGATCAGTGATTTATTGATGTCATCACCTTGGAAATTAAAACTAGGTATCGGATAAACACGTCCCCTAAAATCCATATTGCAGGGAAAATATATTCTTTCATAATCTTTAAATTCTTCAGCAGTTCTGATATTGGTTAAAGCTCTAAGACAAATACTTTTACGCCGTGTCTCACTTCTATACCAGCCTGCAAGTTTCTTTTTGTGTGCCTTAAGTTGTTCATCCGTGTAGTTGGGTGGTAAAACACTAGGCGGTACGCTTTCTTTGAGGTTCGGTATACCTGCGATACCGCCACCACGTTTGACTAATTCTTGTAGTACCTCCAAGACTTCTTTATTTATTACCCAAGGAGTAGCTTGAATTGCATTGATAGCCTTGCGTACTCCTTCAAGCTCCAACTGATTTAGCGTAGACATATAAGACTTAGTAAAAACGTCCTGCTGACGGTGCACTCTTAGAAGCTTAGAGGTACTTTGTAACTCTCCATAGTACCCGCCGTCCATATAGTTCTCCCATTGCCTTGGCGGTAAGATCGTCGGGCATAAGCGATAAGACGACTCAATAATTTTTGCTTCGTTCTTATTCCAACCGTCAAGAAGACTTTGAGAGGGTTGAATTTCTAAAATATTGTCATGCTTATATTCTTCAAAGTAGTTACTGACCTTAAGCACAACTTGAATTAAACTAGCGGATAATTGCATAGCATCTTGCTTGTTCCATTCCGCAAACGAAAAATTCTCATGCTCCATACGTGCTAAAGCATATGCACGTCGATACAGTGCTTGAACACGTTTTTCTAAACCTGTGAGGACACTTGTGGCTTTCCCTTCGTGGCAATTAAGAAATGCTTGTAACTTTACTTCGTCATAGAGTTCTTTAGCAATGGTCTGACATAAATTAGAGTGCTGGCAGTTTTTCCGTAAGACCCCATTAAGTAACACCGAGAATACTGTCAAGGTTATAACTCCAAACATACGTTCTTCATGTTCGCCATATATTTCCTTAATATTTTCGACGATCAAAACATAACTTGGTTTTGTTCCTCTGTGTGGTTTCAAACAGGCATCAATAAATGTTTTAATTCCAGTATTCACTGCTTCAAATTGATGTCCTAGAATCTTCTGCCCTAGGTTGGTGCGAGTGACTCCACCGTCTTCTGTACGTGCTTGTTCATAGGCTCTACGGGTTGCTTCTTGTCCTATAACCTTATAGCGGGCTTCAAGTTCAAGTTGCTTACTTACTGCTTCCTCACCAAACATTTCAATCCATTTTTCCATTTACTTCGTCCTCCTTTTATGCGAACATTTATTTGTAACTATAGTATTATTACAAACTTATGTTCGGTATTCAAGGCGAAAATAAATAAACCCACCTTTCTGTAACACTTTTTATTTACAATTTGTTCGCTTTATGTTCGTATTGTAATTGTAAGCAAAAAGGTAGGTTTTATTTATTGTATATCGCTATCCATTTGTATAGTTTTTAGGTAATTTATAAAGCTTTTCTAGCAGATAATAAGTTGCTGATATTACGGTAACCCTCAACGGTCACTCTGATTTGAGTACCTCTTACTCGTCCATGCCAAGTTGTTTTAATAACCTTAAAGTAACCAGCGGGTGCATATTCGGTTAACTTGTATGCACTTTGATATTCTTTAGAAAGCCAACCGATATTCTTTAAGTAGTTAAAGAGTTTATCAGGTGCTAAACCGTTCATCATGGCAACATCAGATATCGTATAGCTGTCTTCGGCTTTCATGTACTTGTCGTACTTTTCGGCTTTCGGTGCCAGCTTTAGGATTTCTTGACGTTGTTTGATAATTTTAGTCTTCTGCTGTTCGATAACATCATTAGCTACTAACATTGCTTTAGCTAGGAATACACTAGGGTCTTCGATTGCTTCCTTTGCGGTTTCAGGTGTGAGGTACATTTTGTGCTTGCGGATCGCCGGAAGGACTTCGGAGGTTACCCATTCCTGAAATTGTTCAGCTTGCGGAAGTTTAGAGCGTAGCACAAGGCTATAGAAACCTGCTTCGTCAATAATTACTTGGTTAGGATTACCTCTTGTAATACCGTCACGAATCGTTACGGTATTCTTGTGGTTATCTTTTACATGGTCAGCTAATGCTTTCCGTGAATTGCTATACCCTAACTTTTCTGCAATCTCTTTTCCTACAAACCACGGCTCACCGTCCTTGGTGATAATTCTTACCTGTCCAAAGGCTTCATTTTGGAATACTTGAATTTTGTTGGTGTTGTTCATAATAAAATCATTCCTCCTGTTATCTTTTTAGTCATTCTTTAGGTGCCAAAGTGGAACCCTTGGAGTTATCCTCCATAGTACCCACAAGTCAGCTTGTAGGCACTAGCAAGACAACGCTTTATAGCCCGAAGTTCCTTAAAGTTGTGTCCCAGTCAATCACTAGGCTCGCTAAGATAAGAACCATGATAATTTTGTCTTTCATAGATCAATCAATCCTCCCATTCAGTCCAATAGGCTTCACCAGCTTTATATAGTTCGACATACTCCGTTTCTGTATAGACTGTCTCTAAACAATCAGGACTACAATAGTATTCCTCACCGTCCCTTATGCAGAAGCCTGATTCAACGATAGCTCCACAGTGTTTACATCTACGTTCATTTTCCATAACTTATACCTCCTCTAAGCAACCTAGGGTAAGCCACCATTTGCCGTTATCATATTTAATAGGCATAAGACTTTGTACCTCATAAGAAACCTTCCTGAAGTTGCTTATTATCTTTACAATATCGCCTTGTCCTGAGTGTAAGTTGTTCGATACTGTCAATCATGTAAACTCCTCCTTGACTGTTTTATAGAGGTTGTATCCTCTCTGCTAACCTCTAAGTTGCTCTAAAGGTCAGCGACAAGACACAAGCTGTCAATCAGAGCTAATAACACCGTTACTAACTTCTGTATAGCCCTCACACCTTAAATCTCTTGCTATTGCTTCATAATCAATGTAATTAGCTATGCTTGCAGGAATATCACCAAAACACCCTTCGTCAATGAGTTCTTCTGCAACTTCTTGCATGGTCATCTCTTGATAAAAAGACGTATTCTCAAAATGTTCTAAAGCATATGCTAAATTAGCGCAATGAGCTTCAATATAGGCTGATAGGTGTTCTTTTTCATGAGCTGTTAAGGCGTCGAGTTGTTCAGCTAGTTCGTTAAGTTCATAAATATCCGCGTATTCACTTATTTCTACCCCTTCAATATCGCTTTCATAATCGTGAATGGCGTATTCTTCGTAGGTAGTTCCTTCAATTACTCCAATTTGCTTTAAGACTTCTTTAAGGTTATAACAAGGCAATTCAACCCATTTACCAACCGATTCTCCCTCGTTGTATTTACCTAAGTTTGCAATGTAGATGTTTAACATTTTGTGTTCCTCCTTTTGATTTTGTTTCAATAAGATTTTTCTTGTTGGTTATAAGATAACACTTATTTTTCTGTTTGTCAACAAGTTTTTTCTTATTTTCAAAAAAGATTTTATTGTTGACAACATTGTTTTAAGACTATATAATGAAGAAAAGAAAGAAAAAGAAAGGAGATACATATAATGGAAAAAGAAGAATTTATTAAAGATTGGAAAAAGTTTCTTATTGAAATAGGAAAAAGTGAAACAATCCTTGCAAAAGAATTAGGAACAACACAGTCCAACCTAAACCAAAAAACAAGTAAAGGTACAATTCGGTACCTAGAGCTTTCTAATATTGTAGAAAAATATGGTTACTCTATAAAAATTCATAAAGGGGATACAGAAAAATGACTGTAAAGAAAACAACTACAGCACGAAATGCAAAGCCTGCTTTTGTATGGGATGAAGAAACTTTAATAGGTTCTTTAATGAGTTCAGAAAAACAAAAAGTTTCTGTTTATCTATGCAAGAAAGATACAAAAGGGTACATTTCAGTCGTAAAGGCTGTAAAACTTAAAACAGGCTTTAAACCTACGAAAGGATTTGCAATTCCCTACCACTCAGCACAACAAATTTCTGCTTTAATAAATAGAGCATTTAACGAAGGGCAGAAAATGAATTATAGTTCTGAATGGGAATCAGAAAGTAAAGCAGTAGAAGATGAAGAAGCAAAACCAAGTTCTGATGTGATTATTTATTTGTAATAGAAAGAAAACAGACAACAAATAAAATCAAAAGACACCTTGAAGGTATCCAAAAGGACTCCTTCGAGGTGTCTTTATTTCTTCGTTTAATTTAATTTATAACCTAAATATCATTAGTAATATTTTAGCGCACAAATAACCCTATAGTGTCGGAAACTTTTAATATAAATTTTAAGACACTTTAAGTTATCTTTAAGTTCTTCAATATGTGTGACACTTAACAATCAAACGACAAAAAAAATACCCTTAAAGGCTCCATTAGGTAACCTTTAAGGGTATTTTATGTTTTCTTTACTTTATATTCAAATTTCTTTTTAAATTGTATTCAACATCTTGTATAGCGTCGATGGCTCCTCTATCTGTTTTGTTTAACTTAAATATGTAAGACTGGGCAGGGTTAGTTGATTGTATCTCTTCATCAGATACGCCTTTTTCTTTCAGTAATTTTTCTAAATTATTTATGCGTATTACATAAATTTGCAGTAAATGACTTTGCCCTATTAACTGCCTATCAGGTGTTTTGATTGTTACTAAAATTATTCCACTAATAACAAGCCCACATAAAATTATCTTAACACCTGATACGTTCACACCTAAAACAACATCTAATATAAAATAAGATAAAAAGAATCCTATCATCACTATAGCAATTTTATCATGCTTCATCATAAAACCCGCCTTTACTTTAAGATACCTTTAAGTATACCAAAGTTTTCTGTAAGTGCCAATATGTAGCCTTTAAATGCCCCGAACGTCTCCCGTATAACAGATTTAAAATAAAGAAAGTTTTACGTCTTTCGGGACACTTTTAGTCCCACTATTGTAAACTTTATGTGAACTAAATTTAGCACCAGGTACTAAAAATTTAAAAAAATAAGCGTATGTTTGCTAATCGCTAGCCTCTTTGTAGATATTGACAGTGACAATATAGTGACATAAAGTAAATAGAAGTAGTCCAGCAGGTAAAAGAAATAGTATATTGCATTCTTTGCGCTGCCCATTCAAGTCCCCTGCATACGCTGGCGCAGGCGTGGGCGTGCGTGCGTGCGCAGGCATGTGCGCATGTGTGCATTTTTTTATTATAAAGGAAGGAAAAAATCATCAGGACCCTGCGTGGTTCCCAAGTGTCACCCATATGGGGGAAGTGGGAGCGCGCGAACTTTAAAGCACCCTCTCGCAAAATTTTCTCCAAAAATTCACTTTGAAAGGAGCGTAATATTCATTATGCGGAGACCAAAAGGCGAGGGTTCAGTTACTAAATTATCTAATGAAAAGTTCAGAGCACGTATAGAACTAGAACCAAAAAATGGAAAAAGGAGGTGGCTATCAGTTGTCAGAGATACCGCACCAGAAGCACGTAAAGCCCTTAGGGAACTCTTTAGGAAGAAAGAGATACTAGATGTCCAACAAGAGTATAACGACCTGTTTCCGGCGGTTGTGGAGGATTTTATTCAAGCCTGTAAAATCAAACAATTAAAACCGACAACTATTATGCGTTATGAGTTTGTTTTAAAATATTGGATTGATATTTTAAAATACAAGGAAGTATCTAAAATTACCACTAAAGACGTTGACAATGGAATCAAGACATTACAAGACAACTCTTTAAAGAGTGGCACTATAAGGCTGTCTGTTATTATTCTTGGTGGTCTATTCAATTATTTAATAAAACATAATCGTTTAAAAACTAATCCGGTAACACATTGTGCTATCCCTAAAAAGGTACGCACTAAGAAAAATATGGAGATTGTAAGTGA
>UMBU01057745.1_pt1 | contig 24627 bp, 19 predicted proteins | sample 1964051 | NCBI WGS metagenome assembly UMBU01 (sample SAMEA4835949, study PRJEB28245) | human gut metagenome | biome: gut microbiome; material: fecal sample | place: Denmark | collected 2008
GCATTTTTTTATATTCCGCCATTTACGTATCTTTGCACACCGAAAAAGATAAAATAATAAGAATTCAGAATGAAGAATATTCGAAATTTCTGCATTATAGCCCACATTGATCATGGTAAGTCAACTCTGGCCGACCGTTTGTTGGAGTATACCAACACTATTCAGGTGACTTCAGGGCAGATGCTTGACGACATGGACTTGGAGAAGGAGAGAGGTATCACAATCAAGAGCCATGCCATCCAAATGGAGTATAATTATAAGGGTGAGAAGTATATCCTGAACTTGATTGATACTCCGGGACACGTGGACTTTTCCTATGAGGTGTCCCGTTCTATCGCAGCCTGTGAAGGTGCGTTGCTGATTGTCGATGCATCTCAGGGAGTACAGGCACAGACCATTTCCAACCTGTATATGGCTATCGAGCACGATCTTGAAATTATTCCTGTAATCAATAAATGCGATATGGCAAGCGCCATGCCGGAAGAGGTGGAAGATGAAATTGTCGAATTGCTGGGCTGCAAGCGTGAGGAAATCATACGTGCTTCCGGTAAGACGGGTATGGGGGTGGAAGAGATTCTCGCAGCCGTAATCGAACGTATTCCCCATCCGGTAGGAGATGAGGAAGCACCGCTGCAAGCATTGATCTTCGATTCCGTATTCAACTCTTTCCGTGGTATTATCGCCTATTTCAAGATTGAGAACGGAGTGATTCGGAAAGGGGATAAGGTGAAGTTCTTCAATACGGGCAAAGAATATGACGCTGACGAGGTCGGGGTCTTGAAGATGGAGCTGGTTCCTCGCAATGAGCTTCGTACGGGGGATGTAGGGTATATTATTTCCGGTATTAAAACTTCAAAAGAGGTGAAAGTGGGAGATACCATCACTCATGTGGCCCGTCCGTGCGCGCAGGCTATCGCCGGATTTGAGGAAGTGAAGCCGATGGTATTTGCGGGAGTTTATCCGATTGAGGCGGAAGATTTTGAAGATTTGCGCGCTTCGTTGGAAAAATTGCAGTTGAACGACGCTTCTTTGACTTTCCAGCCGGAGTCTTCATTGGCATTGGGTTTTGGTTTCCGTTGCGGTTTTCTGGGATTGCTCCACATGGAGATCGTGCAGGAACGGCTTGATCGCGAATTCGACATGAATGTAATCACTACCGTGCCCAACGTATCTTATAATATATATGACAAACAGGGAGAGATGAAGGAGGTGCATAACCCCGGTGGTATGCCAGACCCGACATTGATCGATCATATCGAGGAACCCTATATCAAGGCTTCCATCATCACAACTACCGATTATATCGGCCCCATTATGACGCTTTGTCTGGGGAAACGCGGAGAACTCCTTAAACAGGAATATATTTCCGGCAATCGTGTGGAGATCTTTTATAATATGCCTTTGGGGGAAATAGTGATCGACTTCTATGACCGTTTGAAGAGTATTTCGAAAGGGTATGCGTCGTTTGACTATCATCCCAACGGTTTCAGACCTTCCAAGCTGGTGAAACTGGATATTATGCTGAACGGCGAGCCGGTGGACGCTCTGTCTACGTTGATCCATTTCGACAATGCCTATGATATGGGACGCCGGATGTGTGAGAAATTGAAAGAGCTGATTCCCCGCCAACAGTTTGAGATTGCTATCCAGGCGGCTATTGGAGCTAAGATTATAGCGCGTGAAACCATCAAGGCAGTCCGTAAAGACGTAACAGCCAAATGTTACGGTGGCGACGTAAGCCGTAAACGGAAGCTGCTTGAAAAGCAGAAGAGAGGTAAGAAACGAATGAAGCAGATTGGCAACGTGGAGGTTCCTCAGAAGGCCTTCCTTGCCGTACTGAAGTTGGATTAAAACATTGCCGCAAGCAATTTTTCAGAGATATGCGCTGAACAAATTGACTTGCGGTTAGTTTTTAATATACCAGCAACAACTATAAATATGAGAAAAGTACTGTCTTTTTCGGGCTTCCTGATGTTGGGGCTCGTCATTTCACAATTCCTGCCAATGATAGCAGGAGAGGGATATGGAGTTGTCAAGTCCATTTCTAACGTATTGCTTTATGTATGTCTTAGTTTTATAATGATTAACGTGGGCCGGGAATTCGTTCTTGACAAGTCCCGTTGGAAAAGTTATGCCGAAGATTATTTTATAGCGATGGCGACGGCTGCTCTCCCTTGGTTTATGATTGCTATTTATTATGTGTTCATATTACTTCCGCCCGATTACTGGAATAGCTGGGAGGCATGGAAAGAGAATCTGTTGCTAAGCCGTTTTGCCGCCCCTACCTCTGCGGGTATCTTATTTACAATGCTGGCTGCTATCGGATTGAAATCCAGTTGGATTTATAAGAAAATACAGGTGTTGGCTATCTTCGATGATCTGGACACGATTATCCTGATGATTCCTCTTCAGATTATGATGATCGGTTTGCGCTGGCAGTTGATTATTGTAGTGGTGATTGTGTTTCTATTGCTGTCTATCGGCTGGCAGCGATTGAATAAATATGATTGGCGGCAGGATTGGAAGGCTATCCTCTTTTATTCTGTTATTATATTTCTGGCTACTCAGATACTTTATCTGGGCAGCAAGGAACTATACGGAGAAGCGGGAAGCATTCATATCGAAGTGCTTTTGCCGGCATTTGTTCTGGGAATGATCATGAAGCATAAAGAGCATGATACACCGGTTGAACGGTCGGTTGCTACGGGAATCTCCTTTCTGTTTATGTTCCTGGTGGGGATGAGTATGCCTCATTTTATCGGAGTGAACTTTGCGGAGACTCATGCCGGTACACATTCGGTGACCGGTTCACAGGAAATGATGTCGTGGGGAATGATTCTATTCCATGTCGTGATGGTTTCTTTGCTGTCAAATCTGGGAAAACTTTGTCCGATGTTCTTCTATCGCGACCGGAAGTTGAGTGAGCGGTTGGCTCTTTCGATCGGTATGTTTACCCGTGGCGAAGTGGGAGCGGGGATTATTTTCATAGCATTAGGATATAATCTGGGAGGTCCGGCGTTGGTGATTTCAGTATTGACTTTGGTCTTGAACCTTATTTTGACAGGAATCTTTGTGCTTTGGGTGAAAAACCTGGCGCTGCGTTCCGTTACGACAAAGGGCACAAAGATTCGTTCTTGAACATATTCTGATGATTATATCCGTAATGCAACTCTGATAGCCTGTGAGACTATTCTTCCTCTTCTTCTATTCCGTCAATAGGTAGAATTTTCCGGCTTTCTTCATGGGGTAACTGTTCCACTTGCCGTAGTTTGCGTTCAATGGCACGTGTCCGTTTCCCCATCACTTCTTCCAGTTGGTCGCCGGCACTTTGGAGGTTCTTTTGTACCTTTTCAAGCAGTCCTCCGAACTTGCCGAATTCTGTCTTGACAGCTCCCAACACAGTCCACACTTCTCCGGTACGCTTTTGGATCGCCAGGGTGCGGAAGCCCATTTGCAGACTGTTGAGGATAGCGCCTAATGTCGTCGGTCCGGTCACTACAATTTTATATTCTTTCTGGAGTGTCTCTACGAGGCTGGTGCGGCGGATAACCTCAGCGTAGATACTTTCGAATGGCAAAAACATGATGGCAAAGTCCGTAGTGAAAGGCGGGTCCACATATTTGTCATGAATATCTTTTGCCATCTTCTTGATCGTATTTTCCAGTTGCTTGCCGGATGACTCCATCAGTGCGGCATCTCCGGCCTCGAATGCATCATAATACTGTTCGTAAATATCTTTGGGGAATTTAGCGTCAATCGGGAGGTAAACAGTGCTGTTGGCGTCATCTTTTCCCGGAAGTTTAATGGCAAACTCGACGAATTCTGTTCCGCTCTTTTTTGTTTTGACATTGGCATCGTACTGTTCCGGACTCATCATCTGTTCCAATAAAGCACCCAGTTGGACTTCTCCGAAAGTGCCCCGCATTTTCACATTACTCAATACCTTTTTCAGTCCGCCTACATCTTGGGCGAGAGATTTCATTTCTCCCAGCCCTTTCTGCACATTTTCCAGTTGCGAACGGACTATCTCGAAGGATTGCCCAATTCGTTCGTTCAGTGTTTTTTGCAGTTTCTCCTCCACCATCAGGCGCATATCATCCAAACGTTTTTCGGTGGATTTTATTAACGTTTCCTGCTGGCGGGCCATCATGTCGAACTTTTGCCGTTGCAGTTCTCCGGTAGTCATCATGTTTTTGTGCAGAACGTCTTGAAGTTGCTGCATATTCTGGTTGAGCGTCTGCGTCATTTCCATGCGGAGTTCCCGGATACTGCGGTTCAGTTCCTCCCGGTTCTCTTGCATTTGTTGGCGTAGGGCTATCTGTAATTGTTCCGCTTGCGTTTGATTGTTGCCTTTCGTCAGAGCCAGTACCAGCAGGACTGTCACTAATATGGCAATCGCAATGAGTAGAATCAGTTCCATCAATATGTAAGAATTTCGTTTCCGGTTTCAGTAATCAGAATCATGTTTTCCCATTGGGCGGAAGGCAGTCCGTCGTCCGTGCAGACTGTCCATCCGTCGGCTTCGTCTACGAATACTTCGTAAGTTCCCATGTTGATCATCGGTTCGATGGTAAAAGTCATTCCCGGCACGATCATCATGCCCGTGCCTCGCCGTCCGAAATGTTCTACATCCGGCTCTTCGTGGAACTTCATCCCTACGCCATGTCCGCAAAGATCACGTACCACACTGAATCCGTTCTTCTCGGCATGCGCTTGGATAGCTGCGCCTACATCTCCCAATTGCTTCCAGGGTTGTGCGGCCGCAATACCTATTTCCATACATTCTTTGGTCACTTGAACCAATTTGCGCATTTCAGGGCTGACCTCTCCAATCATGAACATCCGGGATGCATCGGAGAAATATCCTTTGTAAATGGTAGAAACGTCTACGTTGATAATATCACCGCTTCTGAGAATCTCGTGCTTGTTGGGTATCCCATGACACACTACATCATTGATACTTGTGCAGACGCTTTTGGGAAATCCTTCATAGTTGAGCGGTGCGGGAATAGCTCCGTGGGCGGTTGTGAAGTCATACACCATCACATCGATCTCTTCTGTGGACATCCCTTCACGGATATTCTCCGAAATGTAGTCCAGCAACGCTGTATTGATTTTTGCGCTTTCACGAATCCCTTCCAGTTGCTCGGGGGTACGGAGTACCTTACGTGGCGGAAGTTTGTATCCTTGTTTTCTGTATTTCTGTATTTTCTCTTCTACTGCAGCCGGATAATTGGAGGGAGTAAACCGGAATCCCTTGATAAAGTTCTTCATTATTATATGATATTTAAAATCGACAGCAAAGGTACGAGATTTAATGGAAGATGTAGCTTTTGGGCTTTTAAAACTTTTCAGGCTCGGTGGTGAGAGTCGATTTTATTGAATTTGTATTATACGATTTGTATAATACGAATGTAATAATTATATTTGTGTTCATTAAATATATGAATAATGGAAAACCCTTTTATTATTACCGGTAATATTCCGGAGAAATATTTCTGTGACAGGCGTGAAGAATCGAAAAAAGTCATTCGCACCTTGTCTAATGGTGGAAATCTGTGTATGATTTCACCGAGACGTATGGGAAAATCCAAGTTGGTTCGTTTTTGTTATGACAAGCCTGAAATTGCTGATAATTATTATACCTTTTATATAGATATCCTGCATACATCCAGTTTACGTGAATTCACTTACCTTTTCGGGCAAAAAGTTTTTGAAACGTTGAATACTAAAAGTAGGAAGGCATTTATGGCATTGGTGCAGGGATTGAGATCTATTAATGCGAAGTTTGGTTTTGATCCCATCACTGCCACTCCGACTTTTAGCCTGGAGCTGGGGGATATCAGTCATCCGGAATTTACATTGGCCGAGATCTTTACTTCTTTGGAAAAGGCGGACAGACCGTGTATTGTGGCTTTTGACGAATTTCAGCAGATTACTAAGTACCCGGAAGAGAATATTGAGGCACTACTTCGTTCGCATATCCAGCATCTTTCCAATGTACATTTTATCTTTGCCGGTAGCGAACGCCATCTTGTTACGGAGATGTTTCTTTCTTCAGCCAGACCTTTTTATAACAGTACGTCGATAATGGAGTTACATCCTATTTCAACAGAAGAATATATACCTTTTGTCTGCAAATGGTTCAGGGCGTATGAACGGGATATCCATAAGAAGGATGTATTGAGGATATACGGACTGTTTGGCGGGAACACTTATTATATGCAGAAGACTTTTCATGAAGCTTTTATAAATACTTCAGCTGGCGGTGTATGTACAATAGATATATTGAGACAAACAATTGATGAGATTTTGGAAGAGGCCGGTGATGGTTATCGCCAGATATTATCCCGAATCCCCGAACGGCAGAAAGAACTTTTGTATGCGATTGCCACAGAAGGAAAAGCCCAAAAAATAATGAGTGCTTCTTTTATTCGTAAATATGCTTTGACATCTAGTAGTGCCGTTCAGGCGGCAAGTCGTAAATTGATGGAATTGGATCTGTTGACAATGGAAGATAGCAGTTATTATATTCCGGATATTCTTTTCCGTATGTATCTTCAAAGATTAAGAGAAAGTGATATTCTTTTCCTGCCACTTGATTGACATTTTATTCCAAAAATTACTTAAAATCTTGGTTGCTTTTTGTGTTTTCATCGTTGCCTAACGGCGAATTTTGCATTGGACAACGATGAATTCACTGTTGGGCAACGGTGAAAAAGGAAATAAAAGTCTGAAATGTGATATCATTTTGCTATCTGAATGCTTATTTGACTTATCATTATGGTATCAGACTTTTTGTTGATACTCTTAAAAAAAAGAGTAAAAATGATGTTAATAGCATTTTTTTGCATATATTTGTCGCACCTCTCACGCCGATACCTCAATTCGTGAGGTTAGGGTGGTGTGGGGGATGTTTATATAAAGAAAGACGTTTACTTGGCGTTTTGTCTTTGGCTATTCGAAACTTCGCAATTTTTGAACCACAGTCAAAAACAAGGCAATGGTAGATGTCTGCGGGATATGTTTATACCCCTAAGTGTACTTTGAGATCAAGGTACACTTGGCTTATTATACATATCGGCGTGGGCTTCTGCGTTGCTCGTTCAGACTGTGGTGGGCAATGCGAAGGCCTTGAATAGCGGGACGAGTAACAGGTACAGATTCCCGCGCTTTTCTTTTATATAGATGTTAACTTTTCTAATATGTAAACCATTCGGTTCTGGGGAGTCTGCTGGAAAAAAATGTAGAAAATGAAACAAGTTTGTCCGAAATGTAATAATTATGTGGAAGGCGTTCCTCATGCTTCTATGCAAGATAAACTAGGAAAAATGGCTATTAAAAATGCGGCTAAAGCAATAGGAGGGGCGATTGGAACTATTTTTGCAGGACCGGTTGGGACAATTGGGGGAAGTTTGCTTGCTGCTACGGCAGTTGACTATATGGCAGATGATATAATTCAAACAGAAGATTATGATTTTGCTTGCCCCAAATGCGGACATCAATGGGTATCCAAATATGATGAAGCTATGGAACAATTGCTGGATGAAAACGAGGAAATCGTAAGATGTAAATGTTGTCATTCGGTAAATGCGCAAGATGCAAAGACTTGTACATCCTGTGGTATGCCTATAGTAACGGGGGGTATATATACTTTGCGGGATATGGTTATCGTATTGAATGAGAAGTCAAAATGTGTATCCGAACAGGTTCAAAATTTTCTTGAATGTCAATTGCTAGTAGTTGGATTTATACAGGAAAACACCTCGAAAAGTCTTGAAACCAGTTATATAAAGCAATTTTTTTCTTCTGCGATGAAAGCATTATCCGTATGTGACGGAATGCATTTTGAGGAGCGCAGGTTGATATTAAATAAAATGCTACAGACTATTGTTACAGCTAAGTATGCGAAAATGTTGTATCAGAAAAAGAAAGAGAGAATACCTTCGGATATAAATGAAAGTTTACAATTGCTGAAAGAAACCATTGCTTTTGTTTTTCGAGTTATAGAACAAGAAACCAGTGAAAAAATTAATTGGGTAGACAAGGAATTAAAATCTGTGTACAATGTTATGCAGGAAAAGAATGAATTGTTGTTTGGTGCTAATCCGTTACGTCGTTCGGACGAATACAATCCTTCTTCTCAAAAGGCTATTGTCATAATGGAAGAATTTTTGTTGTCGTTGAAACAACCCATGAAGGAATGTGGATTATCTTTGGAGAAATATAAGGAACGATACTTTTCTTTGATATATGAGACGCAAAAGCGAGATTTACCCATGTCTCCAAAATTGAAAGCGCTTAATATGACCGAAGTGGGTATGGTTTGTTTTTCCGCTTTGGCTTCTCCTATTCTTATTTATTGTGCCCTATGGATGTTGCATATATTTGCTTATATGTTTCATTATATAACGTTTACACTATTGGATATTCAAGAAGTCACAGGCAGTTGGATTGATTCTTATTCAGATTATTGGTTTATTCTATCTCTGTTGTTAGCTGGATTAGGAGGAGCGCGATTATTCGTGAAATGGGATAAAATAAAGAAGGAAAATGAGGCGATGACTCAAAGCTATAATCAAGAGGTTATGGAGGTAAATAAGCATAATGAGGAGTTAAAGACACGAATTTTAGAAGAAACAGAAGGATTTTTAGATTGAAGTATGAAATACTAACGAATAAATAATTACGTATGAAAAAAAGCAGAATTTTAGCTGCCGTATTGGCATTCTTTTTGGGTGGATTAGGCATTCATAAGTTTTATGTGGGAAAAATGGGATGGGGTATTGCCTATCTTCTCTTTTGTTGGACGGGCGTTCCTGCTATAATAGGGTTCGTTGAGGGAATTATCTATTTATTTTCCGATGATACAACATTTAATAGTAAGTATTGTGGATAAAACTTAAGCATTATGATGAAAATGAAATGTATTGCTGTATTATTGCTGTTTTGCTTTATATTGGCGGGGGGTGGTAAAAAGGCAAACCCTGAATTGCAAATAGAAAATTATCAGCCTGTGGAAGAATTTCAACCGGCTTATGAAGCGTTGAAAGAACGGAAGGCGGATAATAATAAGGTATATGATATTGAAGAAACTGTGCGTATTTTGAATGGCTTGGAAATGGCACAAGCGAAATCTGAAGATTTCTATAGCTTTTTGGAATATATGGCGAAGCAAGATTATAGCTTAGTGGCTTCGGATGTCATTGATGCCAAAATGAAGATTCTTCCTTTATTGCAACAGATGTTTAAACTACAAAAGCAGCATAAGGAATTCTCAACGATATGGATGTTGGCTCGTAGTGCTGCGAAAGGGGCAAAAACGTTAGCGAAAGAATCAAGTGCCACGGGAGTAGGTATGGCTACCATGAAAGCAATGGCAGGAGAGGGACCTTTGGCTGTTGTTGATATGTCGGAAAATATGGGTATTGATGCGGCAAAGAATGCGGCTTTTGACCATTACGAAAAAGAAATGGAACTGAAATCGAAATTGGAAGATGAGATTGAAGAACTCAAAATGGCCTATATTGATTATTTGGCCGACTTTGTTCCTGTTTATACTAAATATATGAAAGAATGGGATCGGCTATGCGTTAATAAAGATAAAGCTTATTTTGATGTTTATTCTGGAAGGATGGTAGATGCTTATAACTCAACCTCTAAGATTTTACAACAATATCCTCAAAATAGGGAGGCATTACTTTTGAAATCTCTGTCGTTAATTAATATCGGTTCGGGTGAAATGAATACTGCACCTGATAGCCCAGAAGTGCTTTCAATCGCAAAAGAAGTGCAATTGCCGGACTCGGCCAAGCGTGAATGGAATGATTTTTTTGTGGAAGCGGATATAACTTTAGATAATTATATAGAATTGTATCCTGAACGTTCTGCTCCGGCTTTGGTGTTAAAAGGATTGTTGAACCACCGGATCGGTAAAGAGCAACAAGCTATGTCTTTTTTTGATCAGGCTGCTATGGAATATCCCCGTCAGGCAGAAACATTAACAGATTTATTGGACTCATACAGAAGTCGTACCTATTTGAATAAAACTCCGGAAGGGCAGTATCTACTTCGGCTTTATCGTTCTACGATGGAAGGTTATGGAATGTTTAGTCCAAATTTCCTGAAAGCTAAGTATTATGCACAGAAAGGAATGTTGGAAGAAAGTAAAAATGAGATATTCAATCATTTTTTCCGGAGGGGTAATCAAGGAATTTATGATTGTTTATTGTCGGATATGCAATTTTGTGAAGATTATCTGTATAGTAGCTTCAAACAGTTATTAATGGAACATTCTTTTATTGATGTAGCGATTGAACCGGCAACGGATTGGAAGTTCTCAGATAAAGATGATGAGATTAAAGTGTCTATCAATAATCGCTCGGATATAGATTTAGAAAATGTTCGCATATTTCTATGCATCCATTATACGGATATGTATAAGGATGAATATGATGTAGTGAAAGTGCCTACAACGAAAAATATTATCAAACATCATGAACTGGCAGATTTGGGTGAGATGAAGTTGGAGTATCAAGGTAAGAAGTATCAAGATATAACCCGCGTTCGTGCTATCGCTATGACTGATGATAAAATTTGTTGGATTGATAAGGCAGATTATAAGGAAAGTCATGCCTCTGCTTTGCTGAATAGTAATCAGTATGGTAAGGAAGTTTTATTGGATAAAATAAAGAAGCATTTTTTGGCGGATTATTCTTTAGATGTCAGTGCATTACAGAAGCTCCTTCAAAAGGGTATAAGCATTAATGGAGTTGCAGCTAAACAAAAACAAGAAAGTAATAATTGGCTTTCATGGGGAAAAGTGAAAGAGATATCTTCTTCTGTCACTGAATTGTGGAATAAACCTGATAAAAAATTGAAACTGGAAATTCCTAGAGTCTTGACGTTGATCGATCCTGTATTTTCTATTTATCAGTTACAAGACAAGGAAAAAGTAATGTTACCTAAAGAAAATTTCTTAGCTGGTTCCAGTATTAAGCTGAAATTTGATTACGAACCTAAAGACGGAGATGTGCTACCATTGTATATCTATAGTGACTTTGTTAATTTCAGAGTAGACATTGAATGCAAGGCAGGAGAAATGTTAGTAAAAAATGTAACTTTAGTATGATGAAAAAAATTATATTAATAGGTTGTGTTGTCTTTTTGACTAGTTGTTTTGGAGGTGCTTCTACTGTACCTTCAAACAATGGTGATAGGTCAGATAATAATATCGAAGAATGTGAAAATAATGATATATATTTTTGCGAGTATTGCGGAAAAATGTTTCATTCAGTTAAGGATTTGTCGGTCAATTCATGTAAACGTCATCCTAATGGTGCTAATGAAGGTTGTCATAAACTTTATGAAGGAAGTTTGAAAAGAAAATACGAGTGTGTGTATTGCGGTAAAGAGGCAAAGAGTATTTCTGATTTAACTGTGAATAAGTGTAAATATTCTCCTATGGGAGGTAATCATAAACCAAGATTATGAAAAAGTTTTTACTTTGGCTTTTGTATGGAGTGGGATTTATTTTGGCAATATTATTTTTATTTTATCTTGTTGTCAACAGTTCTATTTATGCTTCGGTTTCCCAATTTATAAAAAAATGATGGAATTATTTAATTTGCTATTATGGGAGTAAAAAAAATAATAATGAAAAAGATACTAATCCTATTATTCTTGTGTGGACTTACTTTACAAATGTCTGCACAGTGTTTTTCTGAGGATATTGCAGCAACGTTGTTGCGCCAAGATGCGTTAGGACTATTGCTTATTTACAATAAAGAATCGGAAAATAATAGGTTACAAGTGGAGGATGCTTTCATAACTGGAATAGATATTTCTAAGTATTCCTATGAACAAATTGAAACATTATGTCTTATGGTTAATGAATCATCTGTTTTAGGTGATTATTTATTTAAGATAAGAGAGCGCAAGAAAAATGAAATTATAAAAGAATTGGAGAAATGCTCTGCAGAAGAAATCGTATTGTATGCAATAGAACACCCTACTCGAAAGATACTTGTGAGTGATTTTATAAATACTGTCATATTGAGTAACTTGGATTCATTGTCTTATAAAGAGTTGTCTTATATTGGTAGTAATTTGCAGGATTATGACATTGACTTCTCTGTCGAAAATGAGAAGAAGTCTCGAACATATGAAGTACAAGATATATTGCAACAAAGTGTACATGAATACTGCAAAGAGGAATTTATTTTGTTGGAATCCCTTCTTTTCAATATGGAAAAATCTGTATGGAAATATTTATTTGATGGTTATAAAGAAGTAGCTAATTACTATTCTCAGATAGGTATGATTCCGGATGACGTAGCAACAGCTGTAAAGCAATATAGGGCATTAGTGGAAACTTGTATTCCAACAAAAAGTATCTCGGAAATGTTGGAAACGGAAATAAGCCAATTTTGTAATTCTATTAATGAAGCACGAGTTCAGTATGCACAATTTGTCGAAAGAAGAAATCCTCCCAAAATCACATTTGTTACTCCTGATTTGGATTTTACCTATGATGTACCAAATGATATGTTAGCAAAAGTGGGTAAAGCACGAGAAGACTTTGTGGAAGATAGAGAAACCGCAAAAACAATTTCTAATGTAGCAAGTTTCTTCATTGGTTTTTGGGCTACTATTGGTAAAGGTGCATTAGATATGATAGCTGTATCCAATTTATCAGATAAAGAAATTACATTTAGAGAAATGTATATGCAGGAAGTCTTGAAAGAAATAGTAGCAAAAACTGAACGACAAAATCAGTTGATTAAGAATGATATAATAGAACAATTTAACCAAAATCAGAATGAGTTTATTAATTTCATTACTAAATAAACGACGAATATTATTAGGAATATTATCGTTAATAATTTCAGGAAATGTACATGCGCAGATAGTTGACTGGATCATTGACCAGGCTGCTCAAAGTATCGTAAGTGCAGCTGAAGAGCAATTGAGTGGAATCGGGAATTCACTTTGGAACTCTATAGTTGAATCAGAAGCAAAGTCTAGTATAACAGCAAATGCTAATAAATTAAAGGATTTGAAAATAGACCGTACAAAAGAGCTTGAACTTTTAGGAAAATATAAAAATGTATCGATATATCAATATAATGAGATGTATCCATTAATGTATTCTAAGATGAAGTCATATTTGAATCCATTAAGTAATATCAAAGTAGCTGCGTTAGGAAATGGAGCTATTATTGCTGCATCGCAAACTATGCAAGATTCTATAAAAAAAGCAACGACCGTCACTCAACTTTCGGAACTTGTAACAAAACAAGTACTAGACTCTCTATATGTAATGGAGAACTCTGACCATTTGAATAGGCTGTTGTTTGATGATATTAATCGTTCTAGAGCAATAGCTATATTGTTGAATAATCATCCCAATGCAGTAAGAGTGTACGCTAATTTGTCGAAAACAGAGTTATGCGGGCAATTACAACAGCTATATTATTGGTCTGTGACTGCAGACTCTCATAAGGAAGGTCTTCCTAAAAAAAATAAACTAATCAAGCCGCGATATATCGAGTTTGTGCAGTCCGATAGTCTTGTTTTGATTGTTTACAATGGAGAGGAATATGGAGCGATATCAGGAAATAAAATTATATGTAAGAATATCGATTTGTTGAATTTATGTAGCATGCCAAACACTCAGTATTATTATAATAATATGATGTATAAAACGGATGCTTTGGGGCGGGTTATTGAGGTAGTACAACAAGTAAGTCATGCTTATAAGGGTAAATGTAAAGATAGGGGAACTGTGAAATCTAAGGATTGTGCAAAGTTTAAATATAGTAATTTATATAATAAATTTTATAGTTTAGGTCTCCAAAAATATCAATCTCCAGACTGTAATATAAATACAATCTATCTAAAAAAAGATGATACTTTTAAGAAGAATAAAAAGCAGGTGAAATTGTTGTTGAAAGAAATAGCAAAGGGAAAATCTGACAATTATATAATAGTAACTAAATTAATTTATGATGATAACACCTTTTATTGCAAAGGAGTTAATCTTGCATTATATTCTGTTTAATTCACTGTAAAGTAATTCTTTAAGGGAGTACAGAAAAGAATGTGATTTTTTACCGTGTTTTAGCGGTAGCACATTTTGAGAAAGATTTGATAGAATTTGTAAAAAATCGAAATGCAGTTGCTGATGATGTTATTTTTTAACTAAGTGAATTTGAAATTATGGGAGTAGAAGATATAACACAAGAAGAATATGCGAACCGTTTTCGTAATGCAGGTTTGCTTTCTGTAGGTGGAGTTGTATTATTTTATTTGATATATGATAGTACAGAAGGTTTTTTGACATCTTTAATAGGAGGTGTATTATTGTTACCACTGATTCTTGTTCTGGCAATAGTCTCTATTGTTATGTTTGTAAAATGGAGGCGTTTTGCGTCAATGGGAATTTTGGAATGGAATGAATATGCCCGAACTCGTAGGGCTTTTTTAAGTAAGGCTGTTTATATTCATCCAATAACTGGAGATGTGCAGACTGTAAGGCGTGGATTTTCAATTCCGGTGTTTTTGTTGGGATGGATATATCCATTGATAAAGGGGCAATGGGAATTGGCATTTAAGTTTTTTGTTGTTGTTTGGGCTTGCCTTCTTTTAGGTTCTATAATACCTATAATTGGTAATTTTATCCTGCGGCAAGTGGGGACATTTGGCTTGGCTCGTAAATATAATAAGTATTATGAAGATTGGCTGATAAAGGAAGGATATGTTTTACAAAGTACTGAAAAGTTTAGGGAAACAGTGAATAAAACAAATGATTCGGTGCAACGACTTTTTAAATGATTGATAAATGGATATAGTATTAATTTCTTTCGGGGCAGTTTGTCTTATATTAGGTATATTAGGATGCTTCTTACCTGTTTTGCCGGGTCCTCCTATTGCATATTTGGGGATGCTTCTTTTACATTTCACAACTAATGTGCAATATTCTGTTGGGCAATTAATTATTTGGCTATTTATAGTTGTAATAGTTCAGATTTTGGATTATTTTATTCCTATGTTGGGTAGTAAATATAGTGGAGGTAGTAAATGGGGGAATTGGGGCTGTGTTATAGGAACGATAGCTGGTCTATTTTTTCTTCCATATGGTGTCATCGTAGGTCCTTTTCTCGGGGCTGTAATTGGCGAATTATTAGGAAGAAAAGAACTTTCACAAGCTATCAAGTCAGGAATAGGTTCTTTGCTGGGTTTTTTGCTAGGTACTGTTTTGAAGCTAGTGTTATGTTTTTATTTTGTATATCAATTTAGCACGAGTATATTGTTAGAATGAATTTTGAGGATGCTAATCGAAAACTCGAAAGTGAGAGGTGTAGGAGCTTCCTCTTAACTCAGTTTTCGTTAGCATTCTTTTACGATGAATAGGAAGATAATTATTTTTACAGTTATAATATAGTTCTTAAAAAGATTGTTGGAAAACGGTTAGTTGGAATAGAAGGTCTTGGAACGGTTGGATGGGATTTTGAGGTTGGTAAAGTAGATTTGAAAAGACCGTATGCTTTGCCAAAAATATATAGACGGAGTGAGCGATTCTTCTACACAAGCTGAGCATTTTATACAGTAATATTAATGAAGTTATCTAATAGAATTAATCAGTTGCAGTTGAGCAACTCATGTAATGCACAAGAGCAATCACTCGATTACACTTGTGCATTGTCGCAGTTATTCGACAGTAGCAGATGAGTCATAAAGAAATAGATTGAAATGGAGATAATGGTCTGATGAACAGTGTGTTATCGGAAAAGTGCAATTTTATTTCCGAAAAGAGTAAAAACGACCGTATGTTTTTTGTAAACTTATTTAAAATCAGGGGGCTTTTATTCGTTAACTAGTTGATTATAAGTGCTGTGACATTTTTGTTTTTCCCCGTATAAAACTTAAAATAAATACAATTTTGTTGCACGGAAAAAGTATCTGAAAGTGGGATAGAGGTTTGGATAGTCTGTTGCCTGAACTTTCAGAGGCTCTCTATTTGTATAAGTAAGAAAAGAAAGTATGGCGTACTCGTCATAGAAAACAAACGGAAGTATGAATGAGTCATTGAAAGTATTCTGAGTAGATGTTAAATATCAGTATCAGATTATCTTTTTTACGTTAATCGCTTGTTGGATTATAACTAATTAGTTATATTTGTGCTATGGAATCAGTAGAAGGTAAAACCACCGATATAAGGACCATATTCAGGACAGAAGAATTTGAAGAGTTCTATAATAGTTTGGATAAAAGGGTAAAGGATAAGTTTGAATATACATTCGGACTGGTGCAAACAGTATATGTTCTGCCCGTAAAGTATGTGAAACATTTAGATGGAACGGACTTGTACGAAATGCGTGTTTCTGTGTTTAAAAGATTTAGCGTTATGATACAGTTAGATGAAAAGAAATTAGCAAAACTCAAGACAACCAACCAGTTACTTGATGAAAAATACGGGGAACATGGTACACCAACCCGTGACGCTTTCAATGAAAAAACGTTGGCATGGTATTATGGAGATATACTTCGGGATAGACGTAAGGCTCTTAAGTTGACTCAGAAACAGCTAGCGCAAAAAATCGGTAAAGAACAAAGTTATATTGCTCGTGTAGAAAAAGGTGAAGTCGATATACAGTTATCGAGTTTCATTCGCATAGCACGTGCATTAGGTATTGAATTTACTCCAACATTTATTTGATGGTTTTTTATTGAAAAATAGATTAACGCTTCCATTAACACTGGGGGCGTTTCTTATTAGAGTAAGTAACGGTATTTTTGAATGAAAGATAAAGGATGGAAATAAAGGAACGTATCAGTCTTTTGCTGGAAGAGATGAATCGGGGTGTATATGAGAAGGAAGTAGAAGTAGGGTTGTCTTTGCTTGCCGCTTTGGCGGGAGAGAGTATCTTACTGTTGGGCCCTCCCGGAGTAGCCAAATCTATGGTGGCTCGGCGGTTGAAGAAAGCTTTTGTAAATGCCCGGGCGTTTGAATATCTGATGTCACGGTTCAGTACTCCTGATGAGATCTTTGGTCCGGTAAGCATTAGCCGTCTGAAAGAATCGGATACGTACGAACGCGTGGTTGACGGTTATCTGCCGACAGCGGATGTTGTATTTCTGGATGAGATATGGAAAGCGGGACCGGCGATACAGAATACACTGCTAACGGTTATTAATGAGAAACTTTTTAGAAATGGAAATACGGAAATCAAGTTGCCGTTGAAACTGCTCGTTGCCGCCAGTAATGAGCTTCCTGCTCAGGGAGAAGGGCTTGACGCTTTGTGGGATCGTTTTCTGATTCGCGTCATCAGTACTTGTGTGAAGCGGGAAGAGACATTTTATCAGATGTTGCTGGATGAAGAAGTGGAAGAAAACGATGAAGTCGGGAAATGGCAGATAACGGATGAAGAATATCGCTTGTGGCAGGAAGAAATAGTCCGGGTGACAGTACCTATGACAATTCTGGCGTGTATAACGGAGATTCGTCAGGGATTGGGAAAAGTGGAAGTACAAGGTTCGGAAGTTCATCGTAATGTCTATGTGAGCGACCGCCGTTGGAAGAATATAGTACGGCTTCTGAAGGCTTCGGCTTTTGTACATGGGCGTACGGAAGTCACTTTGCCGGATTTGTTGCCTGTTTATCATTGCTTGTGGAGTGAGCCGGATGAGCGTACGGACATACGTCAGATAGTAATCCGTAGTTTGTTTGCCTCTTATGTTAAGGAAATTTCATCGATTAGCCGGGCCTTAAAATCGGATTTGAAAGTGAGTCGTGTGCGTGAAGCGTTGGAGAAGGCACGAAAACAAGGCGACCGCAGGGATGATGACCTGTTGATTGTCGATCATTTCTATTACCAGGTTGAAAATCATGGTACGGGAAATACTTATATCTTCATTGTGGATTATCGGAATCTGAAGGAATATAATCCGAAAAATGCACCGGCGACAGGGATGATGTATGCCGATCCCCAGAATCCGAAGCAGACGATTATACGTGTCTTTTCGGGTACTGCCAAGCTGGGAGAGCAAGGAGCTGAAAGGGTGACGCTGTATCGGGATGACAGGAATCTGTATATTAACGGGGTACGTTTCCCGATGCGTCGGCTGCAAAGAGGAGAGCAACAGCAACTCTGGCTGGGGAATGTTACACTTACCGACCGTGATTATGAGCAGGAGTTGGAAACGGTGAATGCTGCCGTCGAAAAACTGTTTAGAGAATTGCAGGGAAATATGTTTATATCCGAAGAGGATAAAACAGAGGTGGGGAAGTATGTGGCTCTGGTGCGTAAGGAGATAGCTTGGGCACGTGTGGATGTACGTAAATTGCGGTACGGCGATGAATCCTAAATATGACGCTTCCTTTTATATCCGGGTGCTGGATCAATATGTGGCAACCGGTGAGTGCAGTGATACGGATGGCGAACCTTTGTATGCGTATTTGTTGTCTATCATGAATGATCCGATGGTAAAGATACAAGTGCTGACTGATGAAGTGTGTGCTCGTATTTTTTATGACATGATGAGCCAGTTCATTCATTTGAATCTGGAAAAGGAAAAGTATAACCTGCAAAAAAGCCAATCGGAGCAGAATGGAATGAAGCAAACGTTGGAATGGTCGATAGCCAGGCGGAAAGACGGATGGCAGGCTTTGCTTCAGCAAGTATCGGACAAATACGAGACAATGGGGTTTGGTAGTTCCTTTTATAAAAGCCAGTTCGGGAATGAGGAGGAAAAGTATGGCGATGATGAACTTTGGGAACGGATGGTGGAAGATTGGGAGGAGGCTTTCAAACGTAATCTGCAGGAACAGAAAAAGAAGGAGATAGACCGGAGGAAAGAGAGTCTGGAAAATGGGTTGCACGCCAATCTCAAGAACATTCCTGAATATCTTAGACGGCATGAGGTGGAAAAAGATGAATTCTATCAGGCTTGGGGACTGATGAGCGGGATGTGGAATACGGTTGACTTTGAGCGGATCCGTAAAGTGGTGCGTATGCAGAAGGAATATCCGGAGATCATTAAAATAGCAAACTTGATGGGGCGTACTGCCGATGATGAGGGAAGGGAACGGCTGCACGTGGGACAAGGGGATGTGTATCGGTTGGAACATTCTTCTAAAAATGATATTCAAGGAGTTACTGTCGGTAATGACTTGAATGCTTTATTGCCTACGGAGATGGTGCATTGTGCTGATGATGATTTGGAGAGTTTGTTTATTTATAAATATGTCACCCGAAAGCTCCAGACGTTCCGCTATAAGTCCGAGATTATGCAGCCTGCCCGTTCGTTGGAAACCAAACCGGCTGTTCATAAAGGGCCGATGATTGTTTGTCTGGATACTTCCGGAAGCATGGTAGGCATTCCGGAGAAAATAGCTTATTCTTTGTTGGTGAAACTATTGGAAATAGCCGACAGGCAACGCCGTCCTTGTTTCCTGATCGCTTTTTCTGTTTCGATATGTCCGATTGATGTCCGCAAGGAACGGGCCCGTTTGCTTGATTTCTTTTCTACCACTTCCTGCGGGGACACGGATGCCACCCGGATGTTGAAAGTTACTTTTGACTTACTTCAATCGAAGAAAGAGTATATGAATGCGGATGTTTTATGGATTACTGATTTTAAAATACCGCTTCCCTCACCGAAGTTGACTGACCGGATTTTGGAATATAGAAAGGCGGATACACATTTTTATGGCTTGCAGCTTGGCATTGCTGAGAATGAATGGGTTCCTTTCTTCGATCGAGTTTACAGAGTCGATTATCCGGTTGCCCGTTGTTATTGATTTTTTGCCTTAAATACGGGTTGTATCTTCTGAATCTCCGATTCGAATCCAAACCAATAGCCATGTTCTGCTTCATCAGTGGGGAGGAAACATAGCCGTAAATTCTCACGATAAGTTCCGTATACTATTTCCCATTTCTCGGGTGGGACTTGGCGTTTGGTCCTTACTTTTTCCGCCGGAGCTTTCTTTAATGACATACCGGCCTCTATCCATGCGATACTGACTTGCGTCAGATAACCGGGATAATGCTTTTTACAAAAATCATATAAGATTAATCCTCTTCTTTCCAGACTTAGAGGGGTGTCTATGACGTCTGTCCGAACTAAATGATCAAGTAGCTCATGTAGGAAATGAGGATTCTCCAGAATTAATGTCCGTGTGATTGTCCGCCAGGTGGGAGTATTATAGAATCCATCCAAAAGACGGGACAGATAGTGGGCTGTTTGTAATTCTTCTACTGAGATTTCACGGGTTTGCAATACTTCGTATGGGGGAAGCGGAGAATATTGAATACCCAATTCTTCTGCTCTTCTTCGCATTTCTGTGCCCGGAAGTAACTTTAATGATTCCAGTTGTATTTCCCCTGCGCCATATTCTGCAAGTGTACGGACATCTTCAAATATTTCTGTCAGATGATAGAGGGGGAGACCTGCTATCAGATCGGCATGGGTTTCCATGTTCTTTAACGAACAGAGGTATTTCAATCCTTCAAGAGCGTCGGATAGTTTTCCGATACGGCGGCTTTGCTCCAAAACAGGTTCCCGCAAACTTTGAATGCCGGCTTCCAAATGCAATAAACCATCGGGTAAAGCAGCCAGTTCATTCTTTAACTCTTCGGAAAGGAGTGCCGGGTGAATTTCCAGGTGGAAACGGATATCCGGATATTCACGGAAAAGATTCAAGAGGTCTTTGGCTCTTTTGTTGTTATAATTGAACGTACGGTCGAGTACACGCACGTTTTTGATATCATGCTGATGAATATTATCCAAACGTTCGCGAATGGCTTCCAGTGGGATGGTACGAACAGGCTTTTCGCCGCCACTGACACAGAATGCGCAGGTATTGAAGCAACCTCGTGTCGTTTCCAGTTGGACAAAGGGTTTGCTCCAATTAAAGAAACGGCTTCTCTCTGGGGAAACCAATGCGGAAAAGTTCATGACGCGGGCAATACCGTTGTCTTGATATTCTTCCGATTCGTCAAGATAACAGAGTCCTGTGATTGATTTCCATTCTTTTCTTGGTCGATTCCACACCTTTAACCATAATGGGAATACTTCTTCTCCCTCTCCCCGAAACACTCCGTTGACAAATTTGTTCTTGAATAGAAAGTCTTTGTTGTCTCCTAAAAATTCGGGACCTCCGAGTATGATACAGCATTGTGGAAGCAGGGCTTTGGCGCGTGAGACAATGTGTAACAGTTGCTCATGATTAAATAGCCAATTGGTAGCTGCAATAATATCCGGTTGGTGTTGATAGATCTGTTTGACGATGTTACCGGTGTTTTCATTAATTGTTGCGGAGACCATACACCATTCGACTGTGGTGTCATCTGCTATTTGCGCGTGCAAGGCAGGCAATGCCAAAGATGAATGGGCGTATGAACTATTTAAATCAAGCCAAAGAAGTTTCATGTGAGAATTTTAAATTATTTGGCAAAGGTACGAAAAACTTATGGCTTGTGGTATATAGTAAAATAAAAATGCTAATTTTGTATTTGTAAACGAAATAAACTAGAAAAGATATGAAACTGATTAAGAAATATGCGGGGCTTCTACTTATGCTGACTTTATTGGCCGGCTTTACTTCGTGTGAGAGTGAAGATGAGACAGAATTTAATCTGCCAGGTGAGTGGTATACTAATGAAGAAATAGATTATGGCGCGTATACGTGGGGAAGAGGTACAGTAATGACTTTCAATGCGAGGAATCAAGGGACAATTGGCTCAATAGGCGACCCAAATTATTTGCTTTTTGAGTGGGAGTGGATTGATGGAGGATATAATTCAATGGAACTGCATTTTTATGGTGATGGCACTTATGCTTACATTTGGGGAGCGGAAGCTACCGGCAGGACATTTAGTGGAACTTGGTATAATACATGGCAAGATTTCAGGGATAGGATAAATGGGCAACCTTTTTATATGCGTCGCCAGTAAAGTAATAGCATAGTGTCATAATGAGTGATAAAATGCGGATTAACGCAAATTATCACAGATTATTTCAATGATAAATATAAATCAACGACTTATAAAATCATTTCTGCGATAATTTGCGTTAATCTGTGTTTGGACATCCTCTCTTTATTTTGTATGAGAGTTTATTTTTTTAGAAACAATTTCTTGAAGTCTGCCGGATAAGGAGTCTCAAACTCCATCAAATCTCCTGTTATCGGATGATAGAAGCACAGCTTGAAAGCATGAAGTGCCATTCGACCGATAGGGTTAGGAGTATTTTCACCACCATATCTTCCGTCTCCGATAATCGGATGTCCCAGATCCTGCATATGTACACGGATTTGATTCTTACGGCCTGTCTCTAAGTCCAATTCTATCAAAGAATACCCATTGGCACGCTTGATAGTGCGATAGTGAGTGATGGATAATGCGCCGCCATCATCTTGTTGGCTTGAACTGACATAGAGAGTTCTGTCTGTAAGAAACGATTCTACAGTTCCATAATCCTTCTCCATACTTCCCTCTACTACAGCTACATACCGGCGATCGGTCACTATATCATGCCAATTGTCGCGTAGTGTACGTTGCGTCTTTTCATCTTTAGCGAACATCATTAAGCCGGAAGTATCCCTATCCAGCCGATGAACGATATACACGCGGAACTGGCGTCCGGAACGTTGTACATACTCATTCAGTATTGTATATGCGGTACGTTCTTTCTGACGTTCTGTATTGACGGATAGAAGTCCTTGCATCTTCTCGACCACAATAATGTAAGCGTCCTCATATACAATTTTCAGCAGTCTGTTATTAAACTCTTTTTTTCCTTTTTCTTTGCTGATCTGCACCTTCATACCCGGCTGTAACGGGAAGTTGAACTGCGTAGTGATTACATTATCAACGAATACGACCCTTTTACTGAGTAATGATTTCAGTTTGGTACGACTTGCATCCGGCATTTTGGCAGCCAGAAACTCCATAAGTTCCATCGGTTCCTTGACTGCATAGTTGGTATATTGAGCACGTGCCTTTTCAGCGGGAGTTCTTCTCGGTCTTTTTTCCATTTCTTTTTTCTTTTGATTTAATACTCACCACAGATTACACGGATTAACACAGATTATAAAATCCAACAATAAAAAATCCGTGTTAATCCGTGTAATCTGTGGTGAACCGAATTCTTTATCGGAGTTCCAATAACACCACATTTTCCACATGATGAGTATGAGGGAACATATCTACCGGTTGAACGGCTTTCACCTTATATTTCTCATCGAGCAGTTGCAAATCGCGTGCTTGAGTAGCAGGATTGCAACTTACGTAAACAATCCGTTTTGGTTCGGCAAACAGGATAACGTCGATCACATCCTGATGCATACCGGCACGGGGAGGATCTGTAATAATCACATCCGGACGTCCGTGCTGATTGATGAAGTCCTGAGTCAGCATGTCTTTCATATCACCTGCATAGAATAATGCGTTCTTGATATCATTGATTTCTGCATTGACCTTTGCATCCTCGATGGCTTCCGGCACATATTCGATACCTATCACTTGGCGTGCCTGGCGTGATACGAAATTCGCAATTGTTCCTGTTCCCGTATAAAGGTCATATACCAGCTCATTTCCGGTCAGACCGGCAAATTCACGGGCCACCTTATATAGGTTGTACGCTTGTTCCGAATTTGTCTGATAGAAAGATTTCGGACCTACTTTGAAGCGCAATCCTTCCATTTCTTCAAAGATGTGGTCTTTGCCTTTGAATACGTGCACATCCAGATCATTGATAGTGTCGTTGCATTTATTATTAATAATGTATAGCAAGGAAGTGATCTCCGGGAATGAGTCGGCGACAAACTGCAATAACTGCTTGAACAACTCCATCTCATGCTCTTCCGTGATTTTACAAATCACAATTACCATCAGCTCACCGGTTGAAGACGTGCGGACAATCATGTTACGCAACATACCTTCCTGCGTGCGCAGATTGATAAAGGAATAATCATGTTCGTATGCATAGTCGCGTATCGCATTACGGATGCGGTTGGAAATATCATCTTGCAACCAGCATTTCTCAATGGCCAGCACTTTATCGAATGCTCCCGGAATGTGGAAACCTACTGCATTCATCTGGTCATACTTCACGTCTTGACGGACTTCCTCACTAGTCAGCCAGCGTTTGTTTGAGAATGTAAATTCCAGTTTATTCCGATAGAATTCGGTCTTTGCCGAACCAAGAATAGGAGAAATCTCGGGAAGCTCGATCTTGCCGATACGTTTCAGGTTATCTTCTACCTGTTTCTGTTTATATCTGATTTGTTCCGAATAGGGGAGCACTTGCCATTTGCAACCGCCGCATACACCGTAATGTTGGCAGAAAGGAACAGCGCGGTTGGGCGACAGTTCATGAAACTTCACCGCTTCTGCTTCGGCATATTTGTTCTTTTTACGCTTGATCTGAAGGTCTACTACATCGCCCGGTACTACGTATGGTACAAAAATTACCAGGTCATTTACTTTTGCGATGGCTTTCCCTTCGGCAGCCACATCCATGATTGTTACCTTCTCCAATAGGGGAAGCTCTTTTTTCTTTCTTGCCACTTTTACACCAATCTAATAATTACTTTGCAAAAGTAGGTATTTTTTTTGGAAA
>UMBU01018413.1_pt1 | contig 24420 bp, 20 predicted proteins | sample 1964051 | NCBI WGS metagenome assembly UMBU01 (sample SAMEA4835949, study PRJEB28245) | human gut metagenome | biome: gut microbiome; material: fecal sample | place: Denmark | collected 2008
TACCTACTTAACAGAATTTAGAAAGGAGGCGGCGCTTCCTCCCCTGCATGAATGCAGTGGTTCCCGCGCCGAATTTCGATGAGCGACAACGATTTTGAAGCGATGCTGGCTGCTGCCGGCATGGGCAATAAAAAAGAGATTCCGGAGGACTATCGCTGCGGATACACCGCTGTCGTCGGTCGTCCCAACGTCGGCAAGTCGACGCTCATCAATGCGATTGTGGGCGAAAAGGTCTCGATTACCTCGAAAAAGCCTCAGACGACGCGCGACCGTGTGCTCGGTGTGGCAACGGACGACGATGCTCAGATCGTCTTTGTGGATACGCCGGGGTTCCAGTCCAAGCACACCTCGCAGCTTCTCAAGCACATGAACCGTACAGTTCGCACCGCCTTGGCCGATGTCGAAGCCGTGCTTTTCGTGATTGATGCTGCCGGTTGGAAAAGTGACGATGAGCTCGTTTTGAAGCTTCTTGACCGGGAAGCCAAGAACGTGATCCTGGTGCTCAATAAGATTGACCTTGTGAAGGATAAGGAACGTCTGCTGCCGCTCATGGCCGAATCCATGCAGAAGTTTCCCTTTGCCGCCATCGTTCCCGTGAGCGCAGAAAAAGGCAAGATGCTCGACGACCTCAAGGGCGAGATCAAGAAGCTGTTGCCGGTTTCTCCGCCTTTTTTTGATGCGGATCTTTATACCGACAAGTCGCCTCGCTTCATAGCGGCCGAAACGATTCGCGAAAAGGCATTCCGTCTTCTGGGTGACGAACTGCCTTACGGACTTGCCGTGATGATCGAGCGCTGGAACGAAACCGACGACGGCGCCGAAATCATTGCTTCGCTGTGGGTGAACCGCGAAAGCCACAAACCGATCGTGATCGGTGAAAAGGGAGCCAAACTGCGCGAAATCAGCCGACTGGCCCGAGCCGACATCGCCGAACTGCTGGGCAAGCGCGTGCATTTGGAAGTCTGGGTCCGCGTGCGCCGTGGTTGGAGCGACGACGCCCGCATTTTGAAGTCCCTCGGCTACGGCGACTGATTCTTCTCATATGGCCGCAGCGACTGTATCCCGTTCTCCGGAACGTACACCCGTGGTGCGTGTGCGTTCCGAAGCGGCGTTTGTGCTTTCTACCCAACCATGGCGGGAGACAAGTGTCATTGCCGAATTGCTCACTCAACGGCATGGCCGTGTCACGGTTGTGGTGCGGGGCGCCAAACGTGTTTCGAGTCGTTTCCGCGGCATCATCATGCCCTTTGTCCCGCTTGTGGTGAGCTTTTCCGGCGCAGGAGACATCAAAAACCTCACCGATGCCCGCTGGATGGGGCCGATGACGCCCATTGACCCCGAGGGACTCGTGTCGGCTTTCTACGTTAATGAACTGGTGCTACGCCTGACGATGCGAAGCGACGCCTCGCTTCGACTCTACAACGACTATCTGAAGGTGTTGAGCGAGGTTTCGCTCAAGGATGGCAAAGAACTTTCTGTGGCCCTGCGCACATTTGAAATCAAGCTCCTCAATTCGCTCGGCTGGAGCCAGGTTTCCAAGGTCGAAGAGATTGAAAAGGGCGGCATCTGGACGGTTCGCCAGGGGGAACTGGTTTGCATTGATGAGCTTTGTGAAGGCGAAAAAGCGGTGAGCCTGGGTACGGCCTTGGCCGTTGCCAAAGCCGAAATCACCTCGAGTGCCGATCTGCGTGAGGTGCGCGACGTTCTCCGCCTCATAATCGGCTACTATGTTGGCGACACGGGTCTGAAGACTCGAAAGACTCTGGAAATCTGGTCGCAAATCTGACACATTAGGTAAAGACGGGCGACTCGGTTGCTGAGTGAAAGTAAAGAACCGATAACGCCGTTTTTTTGTCGGCAGCCCCTTTTATGTTGACCAAACTTTCTGTCAATCTCAACAAGATTGCACTCATCCGCAATTCCCGCGACGGCAATACGCCGTCCGTTACGCTCTTCGGCGCCGTGGCGCTTAAGGCCGGGGCCGCCGGTCTGACGGTTCATCCGCGCCCCGATGAACGCCATATCCGCCGCGATGATGTTCCGGCTCTCGCCAAGCTTCTCAGGAACTGGCCCGGTCGCGAATTCAACATCGAAGGCAATCCCTTCATGAACTTGATGGAGCACGTCCGCGAAGTTCGTCCTGATCAGGTGACGTTTGTGCCCGACAGTGAGTCGCAAAAAACGAGCGATCACGGCTTTAATCTGATGGAACAAGGCGAAAAGCTGCGTCCTCTGATTGCCGAAGCCAAGGCTCTAGGTTGCCGCGTGAGCCTTTTCATGGATCCGGATCCCAAACAGATCGTACTTGCCAAGGACCTTGGCGCTGATCGCATTGAGCTTTACACCGAAGCTTATGCCGCTGCCTGCGGCACAGCCGCCGTCGGCCCGATGCTCGAGAAATATGCGCAGGCGGCTTGTGCGGCCCGTGAGGTCGGTCTCGGCGTGAACGCAGGCCACGATCTCAGTCTAACGAATCTGCAGGATTTGCTCGTTGCCTGTGAATGTATCGCCGAGGTCTCTATCGGCCACGCGCTGATCAGCGAGGCGCTTGAGTACGGCATGACCGAAACGGTTGGCCGCTACAACGCTGTTTGCCTGCGCGCGAGCGAGCAAATTTCGCTCATGAACCAAAAGTAAGAAAGGAAATAAAACATGCTCGGTCCCGTTGTTTGCGATATTGCCGGAACGACTCTGTCGGAAGCGGAGGTAAAGCGCATCGCCCATCCGCTCGTGGGCATGGTCATTCTGTTTACCCGCAACTATGAAAATCGAGTGCAGCTCGAAAAACTCTGCCGCGCCATCCATGACGTCAAGCCCGGTATTCTGATCGGGGTGGATCACGAGGGCGGCCGCGTACAACGTTTCCGCGAGGGCTTTACCGAAATTCCGGCGATGAGCGCCTACGGCCGAGCCTACAAGGACGATCCGGAAGCGGCGGCCCGATCGCTGACGGCTGCCGGTTTCGTGATGGCTTCCGAACTTCGCACGGCAGGCGTTGACTTTACCTTTGCCCCTGTGCTCGACCTCGATTGGGGGCAGAGCGAAATCATCGGGGAGCGTTCGTTTGCGCTCGATCCCCGTGTTGTGACGCGTCTGGCTCGAGCGCTCAGCCATGGCATGCTCATGGCGGGCATGGCCAATTGCGGCAAGCATTTCCCGGGTCACGGCTACGCGGCTGCCGACAGCCACGTGGCGCTGCCGATTGACGACCGAGAGGTTTCGCGTATCGAACACGCCGATGTGAAACCCTATACCTGGATGGGCATCGGGCTGGCTTCCGTCATGACGGCGCACGTGGTGTATCCGGCTTACGATGAAGTTCCCGCAACCTTCTCTAAACGCATTCTCAAGGGATTGCTGCGCGATACACTGCACTTTCCGGGCTTTGTTTTTTCGGACGATTTGTCGATGAAGGGCGCAGGGGGCGGTACACTCGCAGAAAGAGCCCGGAAGGCGCTTGAAGCCGGGTGCGATGCCGTTATCTGCTGCAATGCGCCGGAGGAAGTCGATCAAATGCTGCAGGAGCTGGCTTTCGAGCCGGACGCCGGTTGGCGTGAGCGCGCGGCTGCTGTCGAGCCAAAGCCCTTCCCGCCGAATCATGAAGAGCTTTTAGCTTCCAATGTTTACAAGATTTCTCGCTCGTTGATGACGCTGTGAACGAGAACCGAAGTCAGGACAAATTACAGTGATTATTGATTCGCTTCTCGATACCGACCTCTATAAGTTCACGATGATGCAGTGCGTGCTGCATCAGTTTCCGGACGCCAACGTGAAGTATCGCTTTCGTTGCCGTACCGAAGGTGTGGATTTGAGTCCTTATGTCGATGAGATTCGAGAGGAAATCGAGCACCTGTGCGCGCTGACGATGAAGGAGGACGAGCTCGATTATCTCGGCAGTCTTCGCTTCATCAAGAGCGACTTTGTGGATTTCCTCAGTCTCTTTCATCTCAAGTCGAAGTACGTCACCGTCACGCCCAGTTCCGAAATGCCCTGCGGCATCGACATCGTGATCGAAGGACCGTGGCTGCACACGATTCTTTTTGAGATTCCGATTCTTGCGATCGTCAACGAGGTCTACTTCCGTCATACCGTTCCCGAACCCGATGAGGAAGAGGGCATGGCGAGACTGCACCAAAAAATCCGCTGGATCAAGAACGAACCCGACAACGGCAATCTCAAGATCAGCGACTTCGGCACGCGCCGCCGCTTCTCCCGGGATTGGCAGCGCAAAGTCATCAAGGTGCTTTGCGAAGAACTCGGTCCGACGTTCTTCGCGGGCACGAGCAATGTCATGTATGCCAAGGAGTTCGGCATCATTCCCATTGGAACGATGGCGCACGAATATCTGCAGGCCTGCCAGGCGCTCGGTCCGCGTTTGCGCGACAGCCAGACCTTTGGCTTTGAAATGTGGGCGAAAGAATATCGCGGCGACTTGGGGATTGCTCTTTCCGACGTGTACGGTACGGAGCCATTCCTGCGTGACTTCGACATGTTCTTTTGCAAGCTCTTTGACGGTGCACGGCATGATTCGGGCGATCCGGAGAGCTGGGGCGAGCGCATGATTCTTCACTATGCGGCCAACAAATGCGACCCGAGAAGCAAGACGCTGATCTTTTCGGATGCGCTCACAGTGCCCAAGGTGATTGCGCTTTACCGGCGCTTCAATCACCGCATCCGCGTCGGCTTTGGCATCGGCACGAATCTGATGAACGATCTGGGCCCGACGCCGCTTAATATCGTCGTGAAGATGGTGCGAGCCAACGGTCAGCCGGTAGCCAAGATTTCCGACACGCCCGGCAAGGGTATGTGCGAGGACGAAACCTATCTTGCATACCTGCGGCAGGTGTTTGGGTTGGATCCTGGCGCCCCTGTCGGTTCTTCCAAACCCTGATGTTTCGTTTGCGTAACGTCGCTATTGGCGACAATGGATCGGTCGATTGCTTCCTGCGGTCGGCCGATTTGACGTTTTTGAGACGTGCAGGCACCTGTTTGCAAGGTGCGTGGATAATGTTCTGACTCTGAGATTCGATGGCAATTTTTGTAAACAGATTCCGCACTTTTGGCTAAAATCAACAAGACTTGTGTTTGAATGTGTGTTTTACATTTTCAGACACGCCTTCAAAATGATCAGTGCACGGAGAAACAAAGACAATGCATGCACTTAAAACACTTTTGGCAACCGCAGCAGTGCTTCTGCCGTCTCTAGCTTCGGCAGCAAGTCTCAACGGTGCGGAACTCGCCATTACTTGGGCAATTCCGTTTGCGGGCATTCTTTTGTCCATTGCCCTTGTGCCGCTCATCGCTCCCAACCTGTGGCACCACCACTACGGCAAGATCGCCGTTGCTTGGGGGTTGAGCTGCGTGATCCCGATTTTCATGGCCTTCCCGACAGAGGTGGCCGTCGGCTCGGTTGCGCACGCCATGATCGGCGACTACGTGCCCTTTATTCTGTTCGTCGGCGCTCTCTTTATCGTGGCCGGCGGCATTCACATTCGCAGTAGCTTCGTCGGTCGTCCGATCGTCAATGCCGGCATCCTCTTTGTGGGCGCCTTTGTCGCCAACCTTATGGGTACGACCGGTGCTGCCATGTTGCTGATTCGTCCGCTGTTGGCCGCCAACGAAGGCCGTCGCTACAAAATGCACACCTTCGTGTTCTTCATCTTCATCGTAGCCAACATCGGCGGCTGTCTGACGCCCCTGGGCGATCCGCCTTTGTTCCTGGGCTTCCTGCGCGGAGTGACGTTCTTCTGGACGGCGCAGCATCTGATCCTGCCTCTTTTGGTGACGCTCGCGATTCTGCTCACGATTTATCTTGCCATTGACACCTACCTCTTTAAGAAGGAAGTGGCCGAAGGCTCGTTTAATCCCAATGCGGTCGAACAGAAGCCCTTTGGCATCGACGGCGGCATCAATCTGCTCTATCTGGCCATTATCATCGGTGCCGTGCTGATGAGCGGCATCTGGAAGTCCGACATTGAAATCAATGTTCTGGGTGTGCACTTGACCGGACAGGGCCTGCTGCGCGATGCGATCTTCATTGTCGTTGCCATCTTGTCCGTGCTGACCACCTCCAAGAGTGCCCGCGAAGCCAACCAGTTCTCCTGGGAACCGATCAAGGAAGTTGCCAAGCTCTTTTTCGGCATCTTCTTGTGCATTGTGCCGGTGCTCGAAATGTTGCGTGCCGGTCACGAAGGAGCATTCGCTCCGCTCGTCTCTCTCGTGACGGACGAAAACGGCGAATTCAACAACGTGATGTTCTTCTGGCTCACCGGTTCGCTGTCGGCCTTCCTCGACAATGCGCCGACCTATCTGGCCTTCTTCAACCTCGCGGGCGGTGATCCCATTGAAATGATGACCACGCACTCGCACACGCTGATGGCCGTTTCCATGGGTGCTGTGTTCATGGGCGCAGTGACTTACATCGGCAATGCTCCCAATCTGATGAGCGTGAGCATCGTGCGCGAACGCGGCGTCAAGATGCCTTCCTTCTTTGGCTACATGCTCTGGTCGGTCGGCATTTTGTTCCCGACGTTCTTCATTGTCGACATCATTTTCCTGTAATCGGAAATAGGCCTGTTCGAAGCGTCGGGCGGGCAGCGACAAAACGGAAAAAGCGGCTTCCTGGGAGGGCGGCCGCTTTTTTTTTCTTTGTGCATCAGTACCACTTTTGAGGTATACAGCATAAATTTCGCTATAGACAATAGAATGCCGACCTTTTGAAAACCTATAACCAATCAAAAGGGACAGTGTTCATGAACCGCTCGAACCTCAATGTATTGACAGCGATTCTTTTTGCCGCAGGAGCAATTTCTCCGGCTGCGCTCGGAAACCAAATCACTAATTTCGATTCAATTCACGACTTACCATCTGTGATTGCTGATTACCAAGGTATTACGACAGGAACAGAGTTCATCAAAAATGGCGTGTTAGAGATAACGAGCGGAACGGTAGGTCTCATGGCCTTAAACCGTGATGGCTTTCCGGATGTTTACCTTTGGGCTGAGGGTTTCGCGTCAGAATTAGACGTAAACATTGATTTGAGCCAGTCTGAGGACGCCGTAGGTGTTCTTCTTGAAGACGGTGTATCTCTCTATTTTGACAAAAATGTTTTCATCAAGGCCGATACGGCGATTCGTGGCAGCGACGCCGTTTTTTTGAGCCAAGAGCAGCCGTCCACCTATGACATTGTCGGTGGTTTGGACATGAAGGAAGGGAGCATCGTCAGCAAAACAGACAACGCGTTTCACTACGTCGGCATCGGTGATTTGGGAACGTTTAAGGCACAAGCCGGACATTTGGTCATCGGTGAAACGAGCGGCCAAGAGGGCGGTGAAACGTTTCTTCGTATCGGTACGCTGCAGTTGGGTGCCGGAGCAAGCGTGACGGTCGCCGGCGACAAATCCGATGATTCGAGTTTGAACCCCATCAACCGTGTGCTGATTGTTCGTCACCTTGAGGCGGTCGACAGATCGCCTCAGGCGCCGGAGACGGACAGCGATCAGAGGACTGTCAATGTAACAGGGGAAGGAACGCTAATTCTTGGTTCGAGTCTTGCGGACGGTGAGAACATCGAAGAGCTGCAAAGGACCGTTGGCCATGTGCTCAACTCAAGCAAAGTCATCACCGGTTCGCTTTCGCGAGCGACGTTGATCACGAGTTCCAGTCCCGGGATTGTTGATGGAATTTCCGTGGTGATCGGTGAAGATGTAAGTCAGGACAAGGCTGCCGAAGAAGGCATCCACATCGGTAACGACGGCCGTTGGATCGTGGATTTCACAAGTGAAGAGACCAAAAGCTTCGCGAGCGATCCCGTGAGCCTGGGCGTTCTCACCGGAATGGATCAGAGCCGCATCACTGCCGAGAATGATGCAGAGCTGATTCTTTACAACTGGAGCGGACAGGCATTTGACATCGGCGACTTTGATCCGAGCAACGTTCACGCTTTCGGCGGCGCTCGCATCCAGATCAAAGACAACATCGCCACGCGTCTGTGGTGCAAGGATTTCGCAGGCCTGCAGGGCTCAGCTCTGGTGGGGCACGTGGAAGATCTGGCCGACCGGGATAAAGAGGAAGGCATTCTGATGCAGCGCCCGGGCTACAGCTTTATTTTCGACACGCTGCCGGAAGAAAACGTGGGGCGTGACGCATACTCCAACGTGGTTGACGGTGCAATCTTTTTGCCGGTGACGTCGGGCATTGCCACGGCGGCCGAACGCGCGGTTCACGATGCGGTCACAACGGTAATGACGCACGATCTGTCGCTTTTTGAAGGCAGGGGCCATTGGTGGGCACACGGCCAGTCCGGTCGCATTAAGGCCGGTGAAATCTTTTCCGGCGGAAGTGGCGACTTTGGGTTCGAAGCGGATGTGACAGCCGGAGCATTGGGTTACGACTTTGCCATGTTCGGCAATTGGATTACGACGGTGGCCGCGTCCTTTGCCGGGATCGACACCGACAGCAAAGGCGTGATCGAACGCACGTCGGGTGACATGTCCGTGGCAACGGTGTCTTTGACGGCAGCAAGACATTTCGATGACTTCACTTTGCGTTTGGGGCTGGCGTACTCCCGTGCTGCGGGCGACGCCGAACAGCGTTCCGTCGGCCATCGTCTGGACACGGATGTGGACATCGACTATTTGACAGCGGTGGCGCGCGTTACGGCAAGATCGCTTACTGAAAAGATGTTGTTTGAACCGTTTGCCCAGCTGTCCGTGACGACGGCCAAGATGCACGACGGTTCGATTTTTGACAGCGACAGAGACGGCGCAGTGGCCGGTGAAGGATTCAAGACCACTGCGGACAACCGTGTCTGGGGGACCCTGGAAGTGGGAGCCGATGCGGGTTGGCGGTTTGACGTTGCCGACCTTGTGAGCGTGAAACCGCAGTTTGGTGTTTCCATGCGTACTTCTGTCGGTCATACCGATTGGGAAATCGAAAGCCGTTTGTTTGACGGAAGCGCTTCGTCGGCGGCCTCCTACGACAGTGCGCAGCGCTTTGCCGTGCGACTGCAGGCGGGGATCGAGCTTGCGAGCAGCGGATATTCGGACTCCAAATCGTACTTCTGGAGCCGAAACCATGAAGGCAAAACGGAGCCTTACGCCTGGACTCTGCTGTTGGCAGGCAGTTATGAACGTGCTTCGGATCGGGAGCAGTCCGGCTCGCTTTCGCTTCAGTACCGGCAGCTTTTCTAAAGGCTGACGGAAGGCTTGCGCGGGCGGAAGTGCATGAGCGAGTTCTGCCTGCGCGGTCGGCACATGCTTGCATTTGCCAAAGTGCGTCAGCCTGTGTTTGCCTGTTTCGATTGATTGCAGCATCCTTGACGGAATTAATGGGGCGGTAGAATGTAACGCCTTGGCGGATATTATTTTTTGTCCGCACTTAGTTCGGAAAGACAGTTGCATGCCACCGCAGGCCGTGAGCATGCAAAACGAAAAGAAGAGAGAAACATGCAGCACAAAGAAGACATCGAGGTCAAGACCCCCGAGGCAGACGGGGAAGCGGCTCCGGTGGACTGGAAGTTGGCCCGCAGCTTGGTCGAACCGCTTTATCTGGATCAAAAGCTTTACACCGGAGAACCCCGACTGGCCCATGCCGATGGCATGGCTGAAATTCTGAAAGGCGTCCGTAACGACGACGAATTGATCGTTGCGGCCTACCTCTTTTCCGTCACGGACTGCATCCATGATGCGGATCGTTGGATCGAAAAGACGTTCGGCAAGAACGTTTTGCAGCTTGTGCGAGATCTCGAGCAGCTGATGCACGTCAGTCAGCGCGCTCGTTCCGACAACCGCGAGAGCGGTGCTGTCTATCAATCTGAAGCACTTCGTCGCATGCTTTTGGCCATGTGCCACGATTTGCGCGTGGTGGTTTTGCGTCTGGCAAGCCGTCTGCAGACGCTGCGCTGGTTTGCGCAGTCGCGTGCACCGGGGGCAGACGAATACGGTCGTGAAACGCTGGCCTTGTATTCGCCTCTGGCCAATCGTTTGGGTATCTGGCAGATGAAGTGGGAGCTCGAGGATCTCTCTTTGCGCTTCACGGAGCCTGAAACCTACAATGAGATTTCCAAAGAGCTCGATGAAACACGCGAGCAGCGCCTAGCCTTTATGCGCGGTTGCGTTGAGCGCATCCAGATGCTGCTGAAGGCTAACGGTATCGAAGCCGAAGTAAGCGGTCGCCCGAAGCACATCTATTCCATCTACAAAAAGATGGTCCGCAAGCATCTGCGCTTCGATCAGCTCTTTGACATTCGTGCGGTGCGCATCATTGTTGATACGGTGGAGCACTGCTACGAAGTGCTGTCGTTGGTGCACGAAAACTTCACCGTGCTTTCCAAGGAGTACGACGACTACATCGCCAATCCCAAGCCCAACGGGTATCAGTCGCTTCATACCGTGGTGACCGATCCCAACGGACGTCCCGTGGAAATTCAGATCCGCACTCGTGCGATGCACGAATTTGCAGAACTTGGCGTGGCCGCGCACTGGCGCTACAAGGAAACCGGCAATTCAAATAAGGACAAGGGCGCTGAAGCCGAAGAGCAGCGCGTGGCCTGGTTGCGTCAGTTGCTCGATTGGAAGAGCGATGTGGCGCCCCCTGCCGAACCCGGCCTTGAGGACGATCACGTTTATGCGCTCACGCCTCAGGGGCGAGTGGTGGAACTCCAAAAGGGGGCGACGCCGATTGACTTTGCCTATCAAGTGCATACCGAGCTTGGTCATCGTTGCCGCGGTGCGCGCATTGACGGCCAGATGGTGCCGCTCAATACGCAGATTAAGACCGGTCAAACCGTTGAAATCGTGGCGGCAAAGACGGGCGGACCTTCGCGCGATTGGCTCAATCCCGAGCTTGGCTTTGCCGTGAGCGCGCGCACCCGCACCAAGGTGCGTCAGTGGTTCAACGCGCAAAAGCTTGCGGAACAGACGCAGGCTGGTCGCGAACGACTCGACAAGGAACTTGCTCGTTTGGGTAAGACGGCCGTCAAGCTCGAAGAACTCGCTAAGCGCCTGGGCTACGACTCGGTTGACGATTTGTGCGTGGCGTTTGCCAAGGAAGAGTTCAGCCTCAAGGCGCTTGAACAGGCCGTGCAGCCACAAATTGAAGAACCCGAGCCTCAACCCGAAGTGCTCGTGAGAAGCTCTCAAGCGCAAAAGAGCCACAAATCCAATGTGCTTGTTGTCGGCATCGACAGTTTGATGACACAGCTTGCAAAGTGCTGCCATCCGGCTCCGCCCGATGAAATCATCGGCTTTATTACGCGCGGTCGAGGCGTTACGATTCATCGCATTGACTGCCCCAACGTCAAGAACCTTGTAGCCAACGATCAGGAACGCATGATTGAAGTGGGCTGGGGCAACCAGGCCGAAGCGGTCTACCCGGTCGATATCTACATCGTGGCGCGAGACCGTCAAGGGTTGCTCAAAGATGTGAGCGAAGTGTTTATGCGGGAAAAGCAGAACATCACGGGTCTGAACACGGTCAATGTGAAGGGAGACGCGCATATGCGCATCTCGATCGAGATTCGCTCGTCGGAAGATCTTCGCCGTTCGCTCTCGCAATTGCGTGAACTCAAAGGCGTGATGAGCGTACGCCGCGCCTGATGTTTCCGAGAGCCGTCGGGATTCGTCTTGGCGGCTTTTTTTCACTACGAGGTCAGCGAAAAAGAGAAACGAGCGTCAACTGTTGAGGATGCCGATTTTTCGCATTTTCAGAAAATTTGTCTGAAAAATTGTTTTACAGTAAAATCAATAACTTATGCGTAAACACGCAAAAAAGTTGAGAAAAATTCGAAAAAAGACTTGCATTCCTGAAAAAGCACGGGTATAGTTCGCATCTCTCAGGCACATAGCTCAGTTGGTTAGAGCATCACCTTGACATGGTGGGGGTCGTTGGTTCGAGTCCAATTGTGCCTACCAGAATTTTTTGGAGACACCTAGCAAATGTGCGCGTCTAAGATCGTACGAACGACGAAGACCTGCAAACAGTAAGTCTGCGGGCGCGCGAGGGTGTTGAATAGGAAAAGAGTGCGGCTCACAGAGTCAGCACTCTTTTTTTTATTTCGGCCGCGCGTGAAGCCATTTGCGCAACGCTAAAAACGAAAGGGAATAGAAATGCTTTCCATCACTTTGCCCGACGGTTCTGTTCGTCAATACGAAGGGCCGCTCTCTGTGGGCGACATTGCAGCATCCATCGGTGCCGGCCTTGCCAAAGCGGCTCTCGCCGGCAAGGTTGACGACAAGCTCGTCGATCTGTCTCACGTCGTTGAAACGGATGCCAAGGTTGCCATCATTACGGCAAAGGACCCCGAAGCTCTCGAGTTGATCCGCCACTCGACTTCGCACCTGATGGCTCAGGCCGTTAAAGAGCTGTATCCGACGGCGGAGGTGACGATCGGACCGGCCATCGAAAACGGCTTCTACTACGACTTCAAGTTCGAACGCGCTTTTACGCCCGAAGATCTCGAAAAGATCGAAGCGCGCATGAAGGAACTCGTGAAGAAGGACATCCCGCTTGAGCGCTACACGCTGCCGCGCGACGAAGCCATTGATTACTTTAAGAGCATCGGCGAACACTACAAGGCTGAAATCATCAGCGAAATTCCCGCGGGCGAAATCATTTCGCTCTATCGCCAGGGTGACTTCACGGACTTGTGCCGCGGTCCTCACGTGCCGAGCACGGGCAAGCTCAAGGTCTTCAAGCTCATGAAGGTGGCCGGTGCCTACTGGCGCGGCGACAGCAAGAACGAAATGCTGCAACGCATCTACGGCACGGCCTGGGCGAAGAAGGAGGATCAGGAAGCCTATCTCACGATGCTTGCCGAAGCTGAAAAGCGCGACCATCGCCGTTTGGGCAAGGAGCTCGATCTCTTCCATCTGCAGGAAGAAGCTCCGGGCCTCATCTTTTGGCATGCCAAGGGCTGGACGCTGTGGCAGGTCGTCGAACAGTTCATGCGCCGCATCTATCGCGAAAATGGCTACCAGGAAGTGAAGGCGCCGCAGCTGCTCGATCGTTCACTCTGGGAACGTTCAGGTCACTGGGCCAAGTATCGCAGCAACATGTTCACGACCGAATCGGAAAACCGCTACTACGCGTTGAAGCCGATGAACTGCCCGGGGCACATCCAGCTCTTTAACGCCGGTTTGCGCAGCTACCGCGATCTGCCGCTTCGCTACGGCGAATTCGGTCAGTGCCATCGCAATGAACCTTCGGGCGCTTTGCACGGTCTGATGCGCGTGCGCGGCTTTACCCAAGACGACGGTCACATTTTCTGCACGGAAGATCAGATCCTGAAGGAATGCATGGACTTCACTCGCATCGTGCGCGACGTCTATCACACCTTCGGCTTTGAGGACATTCTCTATAAGGTGGCGACCCGTCCGGAAATGCGTATCGGCGAAGATGCCGTTTGGGACAAGGCCGAAGCCGCTCTGATCGAGTCGCTCGACGCCTGCGGTCTGCCTTATGAAATCCTGCCGGGCGAAGGCGCCTTCTACGGCCCGAAGATCGAGTACCACCTCAAGGATTGTCTTGGCCGTACGTGGCAGTGCGGTACGATCCAGGTGGACTTCCAAATGCCGGGCCGCCTCGGAGCCGAATACGTTGCCGAAGACAACTCGCGCAAAGTGCCGGTGATGCTGCACCGCGCCATTCTCGGTTCGCTCGAACGCTGGATCGGCATGTTGATCGAACACTACGCCGGCGCAATGCCTGTGTGGCTCTCGCCGGTGCAGGTCGCCGTGGCCTCCATTACCGATGCACAGTCCGAATTTGCGGCCGATGTTGCACGAAAGATGCGCGAAGCCGGAATTCGTGTCATTGAAGATTTGCGCAGTCAAAAGATCAACTATAAAATCCGCGAACTGACTTTGCAGAAACTGCCCTACATCGCCGTTGTCGGCGACAAGGAAGCGCAGTCCGGCACGGTCAGCGTGCGTGCGCGCGGAGGCAAGAACCTCGGCGTCATGCCTATTGAGGAATTTATTGCCCGTGTGGTGAGCGAAGATCAGTCACGCAAGAACACGGACGATTGATCGACAATTGATCAGAACGCGCCTTAGCGAAGGCGCGTCGGTAAAAAAACTATTTTGGGAGACGTGCCATAGCACAAGATCGCAATCACCGAATCAATCGTGAGATTCGGGTACCTGAGGTTCGACTGACGGGCGTTGACGGCGCTCAGATCGGTATTGTTTCGACTGCCGAAGCGCTTCGGATGGCTGAAGACTACGACGTGGATCTCGTTGAGGTCGCGCCGAACGCCCAGCCGCCGGTTTGCCGCCTGATGGATTACGGCAAGTTCCGCTATCAGGAGCAGAAGAAAGCTCAGGAAATGAAGGCTCGTCAGAAGGTGATTCAGGTTAAGGAAGTTAAGTTCCGCCCCGCCACTGACGAAAATGATTACCAGACCAAGCTGCGCGCTCTGCGTCGCTTCTTGGCCGATGGCGACAAGGCCAAGGTCACGCTGCGTTATCGCGGCCGTGAAATGGCCCACCAGGACTTGGGGGCTCAGATCATGCATCGCATCCGCGACGAGCTCGCTGAAGAGGCCCAGATCGAACTGCAGCCTAAGCTTGAAGGGCGCCAAATGATTATGGTGCTTGCTCCCAAGCGCAAAAAATAAAAATGCGTGTATAATCACACGCTCTTAACGCCCTGAAGTGCAAGAAAATTGCACTTCAGGCTTTTTAAAAGTCGGGGCGGGCAAAAGAAGTCGGGAACGAAGTTTCCCGCGCCTGGAGTTCCGACAAATCATAAGGAAATACGGCAAATGCCGAAGATGAAAACTAAGAAGGCTGCGAGCAAGCGCTTCAAGGTCCGCGCTGGCGGTTCCATCAAGCGTGCCCACGCCACCAAGCGTCATATCCTGACCCATCGTTCGACGAAGAACAAGCGTCACCTCCGCGGTATGGTCACCATCCACGAGTCTGACAGCAAGTCGATTCACCGCATGATGCCTTACGCTTAATAAGAGGAGAGGATAGAGATGCCCCGAGTAAAACGTGGCGTGACGGCTCGTGCCCGTCACAAGAAGATTCTTGCCCTCGCTAAGGGCTTCCGTCTGCGTCGCAACAACGTTTTCCGCGTTGCTAAGCAGGCTGTTATGCGCGCTGGTCAGTACGCTTATCGTGACCGCCGTGACAAGAAGCACGTGTTCCGCCGTCTGTGGATTGCTCGTATCAACGCTGCAACCCGTTCCAACGGTATGACCTACAGCCGCTTCATGAACGGTCTCAAGAAGGCTGGCGTGATGCTCGACCGCAAGGTTCTGGCTGATATGGCTGTGTTTGACAAGGCCGGTTTCGCCAGCCTCGTTGCTCAGGCCAAGGCTGCTCTGGCTTAATCCGAGCAGGGAGCATGTGTAGAACCGTTCGCTGACAGTATTGCTGAAGGCGGCGGTTCGATCCAAAAAAGGGGTTCGGTGCTGAAAAGTGACCGGGCCTCTTTTTTTTTCCGAAAATCCGCCAAAATTGCGTATCGTGTTCCTACGAACATGTGACGGTTGAAACGGGCTTGTGTGCAGTCGAGCAGATTTACGCAGGACCGTATCGAAAAGACAATTGATTGAAATCCACCGGGTGTGTAGAAATGGATGATTTAGTGCAAATCGTGGAATCGGCACGCACCGATTTTGCGGCCGCTCAACAGAATGCCGCGCTCGAAGACGCCAAAGCAAAGTACATCGGCAAGAACGGAGCCATCACTGCGCTGATGCGTGGTCTGGCCGGCCTCACGCCGGAACAGAAGCGAGAACGCGGTCCGGCTATCAATAAGGCAAAGGCTCAGGTCGAGGCGCTTTTGAACGCCCGTCGCGAAGAACTCGCCGACGCCGCCATGCAGTCCAAGCTCGCTGCCGAAGCGGTTGACGTCACGCTTCCGGGCCGTCGCATTGCACGCGGCGGCATCCATCCCGTGATCCGCACCTGGATGCGCATTGAAGAGATTTTTGCTTCCATCGGCTTTGATGTTGCCGACGGTCCTGAAATCGAAAGCGATTGGTACAGTTTTACCGCGCTCAACAACCCTCCCAACCATCCCGCCCGTTCCATGCAGGACACCTTCTACGTGGACCGTTGTGACGAAAAGGGCATGCAGCTGCCGCTGCGTCCGCATACCTCACCGATGCAGGTGCGCTACGCCCGTACCCATACGCCTCCGATCAAAGTAATCGCGCCGGGCCGCACGTACCGTGTCGACAGCGACGCCACGCATTCGCCGATGTTCCATCAGGTCGAGGGTCTGTGGGTTGCAGAAAACATTTCCTTTGCCGATCTCAAGGGTGTCTATACGGACTTTCTGCGTCGCTTCTTTGAAACGGAAGATCTCAAGGTTCGCTTCCGTCCGAGCTACTTCCCGTTCACCGAACCCAGCGTCGAAGTAGATATGGCTTTTACGAGCGGTCCGCGCAAGGGCAAGTGGCTTGAAATTTCCGGTGCAGGTGAAGTGCACCCGAATGTGATCCGCAATTACGGTCTGGATTCTGAGAAGTACATCGGTTTTGCCTTCGGCTCCGGTCTTGAACGCCTGACGATGTTGCGCTATGGCATCGACGATCTGCGTTTGTTCTTTGAAGGCGATCTGCGCTTCTTGCGCCAATTCAAATAATCGGTGAGGAGTTAGAAAAATGTTGTTTTCCGAAGAATGGCTGCGCAGTGTCGTCAATCCCGACTTGACGAGCGACGAACTGGCCGAAGCCATGACTATGGCCGGTCTTGAAGTTGAAGATTGCTCGACGATTGCGCCCGCTTTTGAAGGCGTGGTGGTTGCCGAAGTTGTCGACTGCGTTGATCATGAAAATTCCGATCACCTGCATGTTTGCAAGGTGAATGTGGGCGCTCCCGAGCTTCTGCAGATTGTTTGCGGCGCTCCTAACGTTAAAACCGGTGTCAAGGTGCCCTGCGCCACGATCGGCGCCGTGTTGCCCGGCAACTTCAAGATCAAGAAGGCCAAGATGCGCGGCGTCGAAAGTTTCGGCATGCTGTGCTCGGCTCGTGAACTCGGCATCAACGAAGACCACCAGGGCTTGTGGATTCTGCCTGCAGACGCCCCCGTCGGCATGAATATCCGAGAATATGCCAAGCTTGACGACAAGCGCTTTGAAATCAAGCTCACGCCCAACCGCGGCGATGCTTTGTCGATCGTCGGTGTTGCGCGCGACGTGCACGCCATTACCGGTGCCCCGCTCAACATGCCCAAGTTCGATGCTGTGGCGCCGACGTGCGAATGCGTCAAACCCGTGCATATCGAGGCTCCGGATCTGTGCGGTCGCTTTACCGGCCGAGTGATCAAGGGGCTCAACGCCAAGGCTCCGACGCCGCAGTGGATGAAGGATCGTCTGGAACGTTCCGGTCAGCGCAGCATTTCCGCTCTGGTCGACATCTCCAATTACGTGATGCTTGAGCTCGGCCGTCCCACGCACTTCTTTGATCTCGACAAGCTCACGGGCGACGTGACAGTTCGCTGGGCCAAGAAGGGCGAAAAGCTTGAACTGCTCAACGGTCAGACTCCCGAACTCAATGAATATTTCGGCGTCGTGTGCGATGAAGCTGGTCCCCAGGCCGTCGCCGGCATCATGGGCGGCGAACCGACCTCAATCACCGACGATACGGTCAACGTCTTCATTGAAGCGGCCTTCTGGCAGCAGGTGGCTATCCAGGGTCGCTGCCGTAAGCTCAACTTCTCGACGGACGCCGCCTATCGCTTCGAACGCGGCGTGGACTGGGCTTCGAACGTGGATCACATGAACTACGTTACCAAGCTCGTGCTTGAAATCTGCGGCACGCCAGAAACCCGCGTTGGCCCCATTGACGATCAGTGCGTCAATCTGCCGGCCGTTCGCGTTGTTCGCATGCGCCCGGATCGCTGCCGCAAGATTGTCGGCGTGGATATTTCCGACGAATTTATGGCCGAAGCTTTTACGCGTCTTGGTTTCGAATTCACGCGCGAAGGTTCGGACTTTGTGGTGAAGAGCCCAGCTTATCGCTTTGACATCGAAATCGAAGAGGATCTCGTAGAAGAAGTCGCTCGTCTGTACGGCTACGAAAAATTGCCCGATTTGCCGCCGCTTGCCCGTTGCGCCATGCGCTGCCCCGCTGAAGGCACGCGCTCCAATCACGCGCTTCGCGTCTCTCTTGCCGGCCTCGGCTACCAGGAGCTCGTAAACTTCAGCTTCGTTCAGGAACAGTGGGAAAAGGACTTTGCCGGCAACGAACAGCCGATTCGTCTGCTCAACCCGATCGCGAGCCAGCTTTCTGTGATGCGCACGCAGCTTTTGGGCGGCCTCGTCGATGTTTTGCGCTTTAACCTCAATCGCAAGGCTGAAAACGTTCGCGTCTTCGAATTGGGTCGCGTGTTCTTCCCGGACGACTCAATCGGCGACAGCGAAACGTCTGTGAAGGGAGTGCGCCAGCCTATGCATGTGGCCGGCCTCGTTTACGGCGATGCTCATGAAGACTGCTGGGCCGAAGCCAAGCGTTCGGTGGACTTCTTTGATGTCAAGGGCGATGTTGAAAACCTGATCGCTCCCCTGAAGGCAACTTTTGAAGCTGCTACGCATCCCGCAATGCACCCCGGTCGCTGCGCTCGAGTGATCGTCAATGGCAAGGCCGTTGGCTTTGTCGGTGAACTTCATCCGAAGGTGTGCCGTACCTACGAACTGTCCAAGCCCCCGGTGGTGTTCGAGCTCGAAGTGGCGCCGTTGTGCGAACTCGACGTGCCGAGCGCCCGTGCTGTTAGCAAGTTCCAGCCGGTTCACCGCGACATCAGCGTGACGGTGCCCAATGACGTGACCTGCGCACAGCTGCAGGACGCAGTTTCTCGCATCCGTCGCACGAAACCCGAAGCGATGATCATTGAGTCGCTCGATCTCTTTGACGTCTATCGTCCCGAAGCTTCCACCGAAAAGAGCATGGCATTCCGCCTGACGCTTTCGACTCAGGGGGCCGAGGCCATTGGCGAAAAAGAAGCCGAAGCGGCTTTTGAGGCAGTAGAACGGGCGTTTGCTGAACTGGGTGCGACGCTTCGCAAATAACAGGAAGAAAATTTTCCTGTAGAATGCGACACCCTTTTGATTTAATTTGAAAAAACAAGAAAGATGGATAATCAAAGCTCAATCAGCAGCTCGCTTGATGCCATGTTCCCGAACACGGAAGGGACGATGCCGACAGTTACGAAGATGCATTTCATTGAAATGCTCAAGGAACATGTTGGTTTGTCCCGCGCCGAAGCCAACGAGGTGGTTGATTCGATTTTCGACGAGATGCAACAGGCGCTTTCCGAAGGTCGCGAAATCAAGCTCGCGAACTTCGGGACGTTCAGCACCCGCGACAAGCAGGCTCGTCCCGGTCGCAACCCTCGTACGGGCGCGCCTTACGAGATCAGCGCTCGGCGCGTGGTGACGTTCCTGCCGGCACCGTTCATGCGTGATGCTGTGGCCGGATATTCCGGGCCTGTGCCGCAGGAAGGAGTCTGATCGGGCCAACAAGAGCGCTCTGATCCGCTAAACTTTACGGGCTAATTTGCCGCGTGCGGTTTCGGATCAAAAATTTCAGAAAACCGACGCACATTTTTCATGTTCGTCGGTTTTTTTCTCGTCTAGAAGAAAGAAAGTTCAAATGAGCGACAACAATCAGTCCGGTCGTTTTTATTCGCTGCAGGAAGTCTCTGCACAGTGTGGCCTTGCTCCCTACATTCTGCGTTATTGGGAGCTACATTTTCCGGAGTTAACCGCAGACGACTCCAAACCGAAGCACATGTACAACGCTTCGGATATTTCGCTCATTAACCGCATCAAGACGCTGCTGTACGTCGAACACTTGACCATTGAGCAGGCTAAGGGGCGTCTGAAACAGGAGATGGCTTTCCCGGTTGATTACTCCGGCAAGGCAAAGGAAGCCGAAACAGTAGAAGCGAAGGCTGAACCGCAACAGGCTGCGCCCGTTCAGGAAGTAACACCCGAACCTCAGGTCGAAGTAGCCTCCGAGGTAGTTGCACCGTCACCTGAGGTCGTCGAGCCCGTGCAGGAATCTGCTCCTGAAACCGTACAGAGTGAAGAGACCGCTCACACTGCGACCGAATCCGATGCCATGCCGATGGACGAAATTCATCGCGCAGCGGCTGCCGAGCTTGCGAATCTTCGCGGTGAAGTTCAGTCGCTTCAGTCTCAGCTTGCAGAAGAACGTCAGAAGACGGCAAGCGCTCAAGAGCTGCTGTCGGCCGAAGTCGCTAAGGTTCTGGAGACGGGGCAGGCTCTGCAGGCCAAGACGGATGAACTGGCTCAGGTCAACCAAGCGCTCGTTGCCGCTCGCGCTCAGTTGGCCCAGCTCAATGAAGAACTGACGGCGGCTCGTGGTGAATTGGCGTCGAAGCAGAGCGAACTGGCGACTGCATTGCAGTATTCGGCCACTAACGAAAGCGCACGTGCGGCAGCCTTTGACCGATTGGAAGCCGAAAACGCCTTGTTGCGTAGCAAGGTTTCCAATTTCGTCAATCAACTCAAGGACTTGTCGGCTGTTTTGACGAAGACGAAGTAAGAGACAGATTCGAAAGGAGATCGTCTCTCGACTCACACTCAAAGAAAAATTTGCGGCTTATGCGGTGGAAGACTTGAAAATTTTTTTCGAATGCCGCATAATGCGCAACTCGTTCGGGGCGTAGCGCAGCCTGGTAGCGCACTTGCATGGGGTGCAAGGGGTCGCGAGTTCGAATCCCGCCGCCCCGACCACGAAATTCCAGGAAAAGGAGATGTGCCAATTCGGTTCGTCTCCTTTTTTTATTTTTCAGTTCCGGCCGAAAATTATTTTGGCGAGCGCATGCACAGCGACGGCAACGACACAGAAGAAGATCGCCAGATCCACCGGCATTGCGAAAAAGAGCTCGTTTCGCTCGACCGTGATGTAGGACATTTCGCACATCAGAAGAAAGGCAAAATCGCGCCGAACCCAAATCTGAACGGACAACACGATCAATATCGCCCAAATTCCGTACTTGCCGAAAATGACTACCCCCCCCCGGGAACTCGAGTTTTCAGAGACGTTTCCCACTTATCCAGGACAAGCCGCGCGTGCAGCCCGACGCGAACGGCTGCAGCCAGGAAGAACCACATGGAAAGTGACACATGGATCGTTCGATAGGAAAGATCCATGCGCCAAACCTGCGGTGTTACGGAAGCAAACAGAGTCTGCGAGCACATCACACCGGAGATGAAGGAGGCGGCAAAGGTCGCAAGCAAGACGACGTTGGAAATCGTGCTGATACGGTTTTTGACTGACGGACGGCGTGGGCGCCTGACTGCCGTGCCGAACCAGGCTCCGAAGTGTTGCCGCAGCCAGGTGCGATTGACAAGCAAGTGCGTGCAGACGATGAGAAGACTTGCCGTGCCCAGCATCTCATGCAGCGGGTTTTGAGTGAGGCGGTCGTACATGACTACGAAAAAGAGTAGCAGCAAAACCGCATCAAGGCGCATGCGCCGAGCCCAATTGAGCAGAGGATCGGCGGATTCGCGAAGTAGGAAACAATCCTCATGGCAATTGCTCGGTTTTATCGAGTGCCGACTTTTTTCCCAAGTTCGTAGGCCATTTGCGGGAATTCGGTCGATTCGCACATGCCGCGGGTGCCGCTGTCCGTAGCAACGACGCGCCCCATATCGGTCCAGCCCATGTATCGAACTAAGGTTTCGTAATGGGACTCCAGAGCGGTATACGTCCAATCGTTGTTGTTCCAGGCCGCGGCAAGCAAGACGGTCTGACGAGGACTGTGAAGTTGGCTATTGATGGCGTAGAAGCGGTCGATCACAAGCTTGAGCTGCGCGGAAAATCCGAAGTAGTACAACGGTGTACTCAGGACAACAAGGTCGCAGTCAATGAGGTGAGGGTTCAGTTCGAACATGTCATCACGATAGACGCACGGCGACGAGCCCAGACCGCAATGGTCGCACCCGCTGCAGGCTGTGACGCGCTTGAAGGCGGCATCGAATCGATAGATTTCGGCCCCGACTTCCTTGGCGCCGCGAATGAACTCGTCGGTCAGCAAAAAGGAAGCGCCTCGACGATGCGGACTGCCGGTGACGACCGTGATTTTCTTTGGCGCAGAGGCGGCAGCCACAGGCAAGACACCGGCGGCGGCAACCGCAGCGGCGGTCTGAAGCAGTTTCCTGCGTTCGACGAAGCGAATCGGATGTACGAGGTCGGAGACGTTCTGTGTTGACATTTTTTTTCTCCATTGGTGAGCCGAAGGCCGTAGTGAAAGCTTTCGGCTCGGTAAGACAATCCTGCACAATGAGGGCGCTTGAAGCCTGGCCTGCATGAGGCGAGCTGTCCCGTTACTTCGCCTGGACGCTGCGTTTTGCGAGGATGCGATCAAGAACGCTCTGAGCCGTCTTGGCGTAGTCGGCTCCGACCTCCGTTTCGATGACCTTGACGAAATCGCGCATCTGTTCCGGTGTGGTGCCGGTGTTCATTGCGGCGTTGAAGTGGAAGTTCATCTGGCCAGCAGTGCCGGTCATGCCGCCCAACGCGCCGATGGTCGCCAGTTCGCGGCTCTGAGCGTCGAGGTTGTCGCGAATGAAGATGTCGCAAAAGAGATGTTCTTTGAGGAACGTGTCGATTCCGGAAGCAAAGAGCTGATAGCCGGACGGAGGTGGAATTTCGGTGCGACCGCCCAGTTTGGCGCGGACTTTGGCTCCGTATTCACTACTGTCCAAATTGAATTGCAAAGCCAGAAGGTTTTGCAAAATTCGAGGGGGTGACCGAAGGGCCGGCCCCTTTTTCATGACTATGTCAGATATTTAAGGTGCTGCAGATAACAAAAATGGCGAGGAAGCATGTAAATTGGAAAGTCGCTAAACAATCCAACACAGCCCTCGCCGTGGCCAGCAATTCTACAGACTTTGCTCTTCAGAATGCACCTACCAGCTTCTTTGCGCAGTTGATTGATCTACTGCCCAAAAATCGCCTACTGGCGCATTTTGACAAACATTGCCCCCGACGCAGTGCCACCAAGTTCAGCGCTTGGGATCATTTCATCGCCCTGCTCTTCTGCCATCTCGCCGGCTGCGATTCGTTGCGCGAACTTGACGACGGGCTGTATTCGGCTTGTGGCAAGCTCAACCAGCTCGATGCCAAGCCTATGAAGCGCACAGCGCCTGCCTATGCCAACCAGACACGTTCCTATCGAATCTTCGAACAGTGCTACATGCTGTTGTTGGATTACTTTAAGCCGATGTTGGGGCGAAGGAAACTTCAAAAAGCCTTTGAAAAGCCCGTCTACTCGCTAGATTCGACAACCATCACCGTCTGTCTGAGCCGCTTTGACTGGGCGAAATATCGCACATCGAAGGGTGGGTTCAAACTTCACACCATCATCGACAATGACCACTTAATGCCGTGCGTAATGAATCTGACTACCGGAAAGGTACACGATGCCGCACAGGCACAAACAATCATCGAGAAACTGCCTGCCGCCAACATAACGGTCGTTATGGATCGCGGCTACAACGACTACTCGCTCTTTGCCTGGCTCTCGAAGCGAGGCACTACATTCGTCACTCGCCTCAAGGACAATGCCGTAACGACGCCGTTGAAGAAGGGGTGCCGCAGCGAGGGTGACAACTATGGCGATTACCAGTTTGAATTCGATAGTCCTGCCGGACGAGAAGCTTGCGGCGAGCTTCAGTTTCGAGTCGTTCAATGGCACGACACAGACAACGACCGCTGGTTTAACTTCCTGACCAACGATATGGATTTGAAACCGGAGCAGATTGCGGCGCTGTACAAGGAACGCTGGCAGATCGAGCTCTTCTTCAAGAAAATCAAGCAGAACCTGAAGATCAAAAGCTTCATTGGCACCAACGAAAACGCCGTCATGAGCCAAATTTGGACAGCTGCCATTGTGACGCTGCTCATCGAGGTGCTCAAGCAGAGATCCTTGCACAAATGGTCTTTTCCAAAGCTTCTGCACTTCGTCCGTCTGAATCTCATGACACACAAAAGTCTGCGAGTCTGGCTTGACTATCCTGATGTACGAATGAATGACAGAAAACGAAACCTGGAGAAGCCTCCGGAGATAGGAATGCAGGCGCAATTACCCTTTTAATCGCAAGAGAGGGGCTACTTTTTGTCCCGAAAATGCAAGCCTTTGATTTGAAAGGAGGTGACTTCCGTCTAAGCGGGAATGCATATTTTCAATTTGGACAGCAGTGAAAAAAGAGAATAAAAACAAGGTGTTAGAGTATATTCGGAAGAAAAAAGGAAAAAACGCACAAAAAATATTTGACAAAAGAGTCGGAGGCGATCATAATTCGCAACCTCGTTTGACGGGAAGCCAGAAATGAGTCGCGAACAACGACTCTTTTTTATCGCCCGAAGATGAGAAGAGCGAAAAGAAAACAAAAAAATTTTCGAAAAGCTCTTGACAAGACGAAATGAAGTT
>UMBU01009766.1_pt1 | contig 23521 bp, 19 predicted proteins | sample 1964051 | NCBI WGS metagenome assembly UMBU01 (sample SAMEA4835949, study PRJEB28245) | human gut metagenome | biome: gut microbiome; material: fecal sample | place: Denmark | collected 2008
TTGTCGGTCTCGTACTCAACGTGAGCGGTGTTGATCGTGATACCACGAGCCTTCTCTTCGGGAGCCTTGTCGATGGAAGCGTAGTCCTCGAACTGAGCCTGACCCTTCATAGCCAGATACTTGGTGATAGCGGCGGTCAGAGTGGTCTTGCCGTGGTCAACATGGCCGATAGTGCCGATGTTAACATGGGGCTTATTTCTTTCAAACTTCTGCTTTGCCATTTGAAATATTCCTCCTGTTATAATTGTTGATTGAATTTAATAAACAACTTTAGTCTGGGTGCTTCCGCACATCGTATACATCATACAACACTTTGCGGGGAAACACAAGAAAAATTTTTGAAAATTTACGTCAATTTCCTTTGGAAATCAGTCCTTGCCCCGGGATTTAACGATCTCCTCGGTCTTGGACTTGGGCAGCTCGGCGTTGTGGCTGGGCTCCATGGAGTAGTTGCCGCGTCCCTGCGTCTTGCTGCGCAGGTCGGTGGCGTAGCCGAACATCTCCGCCAGAGGCACGTTGGCGTCGATCTGGACAGAACCGGTACGGGTGATCTGACCCAGAATGTTGCCGCGGCGGGCGGTGATATCGCCGATAACGGTACCCATATATTCGTCGGGCACATTGACGGAAACCTTCATGATGGGCTCCAGAATGACGGGGTCTGCCTTCTTGCAGGCTTCCTTGAACGCCATGGAACCGGCGATCTTAAAGGCCATTTCGGAGGAGTCGACCTCGTGGTAAGAGCCATCGTACAGGGTGACCTTCACGTCCACAACGGGGTAGCCGGCCAGAACGCCAGCCTCCATCGCGCCCTGAATACCGGCATCGACGGCGGGGATATACTCCTTGGGGATGGCGCCGCCAACAACAGCGTTGATGAACTCGTAACCCTTGCCGGGCTCGTTGGGCTCCACATGGATCTTGACGTGACCGTACTGGCCTTTACCGCCGGACTGACGGGCGTACTTGGTCTCCTGATCCACAGCCTTGCGGATGGTCTCCTTGTAGGAAACCTGAGGAGCGCCCACGTTCGCCTCGACCTTGAACTCCCGCAGCAGACGGTCAACAATGATCTCCAGATGCAGCTCGCCCATGCCGGCGATGATGGTCTGCCCGGTCTCCTTGTTGGTGTAGGTGCGGAAGGTGGGGTCTTCTTCAGCCAGCTTACTCAGGGCGATGCCCATCTTTTCCTGACCGGCCTTGGTCTTGGGCTCGATAGCGACCTCGATAACGGGCTCGGGGAAGACCATGGACTCCAGAATGATGGGGTGATCCTCGTCGCAGAGCGTGTCGCCGGTGGTGGTGTTCTTGACGCCGACCACGGCGGCGATGTCGCCGGCGTAGACCTTCTCAATGTCCTCACGGTGGTTGGCGTGCATCTGCAGGATACGACCCATACGCTCGTTAACGCCCTTGGTACAGTTCAGCACGGTGGTGCCCTTCTCCAGCGTACCGGAGTACACGCGGAAGTAGCACAGCTTGCCCACGTAGGGGTCGGTAGCGATCTTGAAGGCCAGAGCGGAGAAGGGTGCATCGTCGGAAGCGGGACGGAAATCCTCTTCCTCGGTCTCGGGGTTGACGCCCCGGATGCCCTTCTTGTCCAGAGGGCTGGGCATATAGTCCACGACTGCGTCCAGCAGCTCCTGAACGCCCTTGTTCTTGTAGGACGTACCGCAGACGATAGGCACCATCTCGTTGTCGATGGTGGCTTTGCGGATGACGGCCTTGATCTTCTCGACGGGGATTTCCTCGCCTTCCAGATACATCATGGCCAGGTCGTCGTCCAGCGCGGTGACCGCATCCATCAGCTTCTCGTGGTACTCCTCGCAGATATCCACCATATCCTCGGGAATATCCTCCGTGCGCACGTCCTTACCCAGCTCATCATAGAAGACGTTGGCTTTCATGGTGAGCAGGTCTACATTGCCCTTGAAGAAGGTCTCGCTGCCAATTGGCAGCTGGATGGGCACGGCGTTGCACTTCAGGCGCTCGTGGATCATGTCCAGAACGCGGAAGAAGTCGGCGCCCATGATATCCATCTTGTTGACGTAGATCATGCGGGGAACTTTGTACTCGTCAGCCTGACGCCATACGGTCTCGGTCTGGGGTTCCACACCGCCCTTGGCGCACAGAACGGTCACGGCGCCGTCCAGAACACGCAGGGAACGCTCCACCTCAACGGTGAAGTCCACGTGACCCGGGGTGTCGATGATGTTCAGCCGGCAGCCCTTCCAGAAGCAGGTAGTTGCAGCGGAAGTGATGGTGATGCCGCGCTCCTGCTCCTGTGCCATCCAGTCCATGGTGGCGGAGCCGTCGTGGGTCTCACCGATCTTGTAGTTCTTACCGGTGTAGAACAGGATACGCTCGGTGGTAGTGGTTTTGCCGGCATCAATGTGTGCCATGATGCCGAAGTTTCTTGTATTCTCCAGAGAATACTGTCTAGGCATTGGTTTTCTCCTTTATTACCAGCGGAAATGGGCGAAGGCCTTGTTGGCTTCAGCCATCTTGTGGACGTCCTCACGCTTCTTAACGGAGGCGCCGGTATTGTTGGCAGCATCCATGATCTCGGCAGCCAGACGCTCCTTCATGGTGTTCTCGCTGCGGGCGCGGCTGTAGTTGGTGATCCAGCGCAGCCCCAAGGTCTGACGGCGGTCAGGGCGAACTTCGATAGGCACCTGATAGGTAGCGCCGCCGACACGGCGAGCCTTCAGCTCCACGGCGGGCATAATGTTTTCCATTGCCTGCTGGAACACTTCCAGGCCATTCTTGCCGGTCTTGTTCTCGACAATTTCAAATGCACCATACACGACCTTCTGGGCAACACCCTTCTTGCCGTCCAGCATGATGCTGTTGATGAGCTTGGTAACCAGAACGGAATTGTAATTGGGATCCGGAAGGACCTCTCTCTTGGGAACATTACCTCTTCTGGGCACTTTGCTTCCCTCCTTCATAATATAATGATTTCATCGGTACTCGAAAGTGTGACTTTCGTTGTGCCTGGCCAGAGGTTTCATCTATATAAAACCTTCTTGGCAAGGCGAAGCCTTGCGAACGGGCTTGGAAAAGTCAGATTGGTTCGGCGGAAAGAAAATTACTTCTTCTTACCGGCCTTGGGGCGCTTCGCGCCGTACTTGGAGCGGGACTGCATCCGGTTCTGCACGCCCTGGGTATCCAGAGTGCCGCGGATGATGTGGTAACGAACGCCGGGCAGGTCCTTGACACGGCCGCCGCGGATCAGCACCACGGAGTGCTCCTGCAGGTTATGGCCGACACCGGGAATGTAAGCGGAAACTTCCATACCGTTGGTCAGACGCACACGGGCGATCTTACGCAGAGCGGAGTTCGGCTTCTTGGGGGTGGTGGTACGAACAGCAGTGCACACGCCGCGCTTCTGGGGGGAAGGCAGATTCGTCGCCTTGTTCTCCAGAGTGTTCAGACCTCTCTGCAGAGCAGGAGCGGTGGACTTGTAGGTAGCCTGCTGACGGCCATTTCTTACGAGCTGATTAAAAGTAGGCATCTATTTTCTCCTTTCTTTTGTTCTCGCCATTTTGGCGGGTCTTATATTCTACGGACGGTCGTCCGATAGAACCAGAATCAATCCACGACGGCGGCAGCCGCCGCGCCCACCTCGATGCCGCAGGCACGGCCAAGCACGGCCATACTGGGAACCCAGGCAGTCTGGACTTCCTTCGACCGGCACAGCAGCACGATGGGCTCTATGACGGCAGGATCGGCATTTTCAGCCAGAAAAACATACCTGGCGCGGCCTGCCTCCACAGCTTTTTTCAGCTGCTTCGCGCCGACCACCGTCTTAACGCCGGTAAGGTCTGGCACATTGCCGCACTCGGGTATTCTACTTTCCTTTTTTGTATCCATACAAGATGATATTATACGCATTTTTTCAGGATTGTCAACAAATTTTCCAGATTTTTTTCGTTGTCCCTTTTCTGCAAATTGGTGAATCCGCTCATTTTATCGCAATTTGCGGTTCACCGCTTGCAATTCCCCCACCGTCTTATTACAATTGCATCAAAATTGCGTCAGAGGTGAGCCAATATGAAAGATGATTTCCCCCGGTATACGCTGCGCATTTCTCAGATTCTGCTGGACAAGATTGGATATATTGCCGAATACGAGGGTCGAACCAAAAATAAGGAAATTGAACAGCTGATAAAGAAACGCATTGCGGAATTTGAAGCTGAACACGGCGTCATAGACGAAACCACCCTCGCATCCGACTGATGCGAGGGTCATTTTTATCATTTTCAATATTGCAAATCCGGCCGCCGCCCTTTCGGGCAGTGGCCGGATTGTTTATTATCAGTTCAGTGCGTTCTCGATCATTTCCTCGGGGATTCTGGCTTCGGGGGTCGCGCCGGGCTGGTAGTCCCGGTAGGCCATCAGGCCCGAACCGGCGGGGATCAGCTTGCCGATCAGCACGTTCTCCTTCAGACCTACCAGATGGTCTACCTTGCCCTTGATGGCGGCATCGGTAAGCACCTTGGTCGTCTCCTGGAAGGAGGCGGCGGACAGGAAGGAGTCGGTGGCGAGAGCCGCTTTGGTGATGCCCAGCAGCATGGCGCTGGCAGTGGCGGGACGCAGCTCGGTCTCGCCGGCGTCAATGCGGCGCTGAATTTCGGCGTTGGCATCCTCGAACTCGAAGTTGTCGATGGCGCTGCCGGTGAGCAGCGCGGTATCGCCGGGATCTTCCACACGCACCTTGCGCATCATCTGACGGATGATGACCTCGATGTGCTTGTCGTTGATCTCAACGCCCTGCTGACGGTACACCGCCTGGACGGACTGCACCAGATAATCCTGCACAGCCTCCACGCCGGAGATACGCAGGACGTCCTGGGGGTACAGCGCGCCGTCGGTGATGGGCTGACCCTTTTCCACGACCTTGCCGTGGGCGACCTTCAGTCCCACGGAGTAAGGCACCTGATACACCTTCACCTCACCGTCGTCGGCGGTCACGGTGATGTTACGCAGGGCGGTGCGGTGGGTCTCGTCCACGCTCACCACGCCGGTGATCTCGGAGATCTGCGCCATCTTCTTGGGACGGCGGGCCTCAAACAGTTCTTCGACTCGAGGCAGACCCTGAGTGATATCGTCACCCGCGACGCCGCCGGAGTGGAAGGTACGCATGGTCAGCTGGGTACCGGGTTCGCCGATGGACTGAGCGGCAATGATGCCGACGGCCTCACCCAGATCGACCTCCTTGGAGGTGGCAAGGTTCATGCCGTAGCACTTGGCGCACACGCCCACACGGGCGCGGCAGCCCAGAATGGTGCGGATATAGATCTTGTTGATGCCGTGCTGCTCGAACTTCTCCGCGTCCTCGGGCATCATCATGACGTCCTTGGAGTGCAGCAGCTCGCCGGTCTGGGGATCGACCACATCGTGGACGGGATAACGGCCGCGGATGCGGTTGCCGAAGGTGTCGATCACGTCGCCGTTCTTGTCGTACACCGCGCCGACCCAGATGCCGTTGGTGGTGCCGCAGTTGTGCTCCCGGATGATGACGTCCTGAGAAACGTCCACCATTCGACGGGTCAGGTAACCGGAGTCAGCGGTACGCAGAGCGGTATCGGTCATGCCCTTACGGGCGCCTCTGGAGGAGATGAAGTATTCCAGAACGGACAGGCCTTCACGGAAGTTCGCCTTAACGGGAATTTCGATGGTACGGCCTGCGGTATCGGCCATCAGGCCGCGCATACCGGCCAGCTGACGGATCTGTGCCATGGAACCACGGGCGCCGGAGTCGGCCATCATGTAGATGGGGTTGAACTCGTCCATGCTGCCCTGCAGGGCGTTGGTGACGTCCGCGGTGGTCTTTTCCCACTGCTGAACCACCAGACGGTAGCGCTCGTCGTTGGTGATATAGCCCTGACGGTAGAAGTGCTCGATCTCCACGACCTTCTTCTCCGCGGAATGCACCATCTCGTACTTGACGCTGGGAACCACCATGTCCGCGATGGACACGGAGATAGCGCCCTTGGTGGAATACTTGTAGCCCAGAGCCTTGATGCGGTCCAGCATCTCGGTGGCGATGGTGAAGCCGTGGCGGCGGATGCACTTGTCGATGATCTTGCCCAGCTGTTTCTTGCCGACAAGGAAGCTGACCTCCAGATCGAACTCATGGCCGGGGACGGTGCGGTCAACGAAGCCCAGATCCTGCGGGATCGGCTCGTTGTAGATCAGACGGCCGACGGTGGCGTCGATGATGCGGTAGCGCATCTCGCCGTCGATCTTCTTGCCGTAGCGCACCCGGATGGGGGCGTGCAGACCCACGGTGCCGGCAGCGTAGGCGGCAATGGCCTCGTTGACGGAGGAATAATTGTGGATGGGGCGGAACTTGGCAATGGCCTTGCCCGCGGCCTTGGCGGCCTTGTTGGCGGCGACGAACTCGTCCGCGTCCACGATCTCATTGACGGGGAAGTCGGTATCGCCGGGGTCGGTGACGAACACGGTCTCCGCGCCTTTCTCGGCCTTGCCCAGACGGGTGTAGGTCAGATAGTACGCGCCAAGGATCATATCCTGCGTCGGCACGGTGACGGGCTTGCCGTCCTGAGGACGCAGCAGGTTGTTGGCGGACAGCATCAGCATTCTGGCCTCAGCCTGTGCCTCGGGAGACAGGGGTACGTGAATGGCCATCTGGTCGCCGTCGAAGTCGGCGTTGAAGGCGGTGCAGCACAGAGGATGCAGCTTCAGGGCACGGCCTTCCACCAGAATCGGCTCAAAAGCCTGAATGCCCAGACGGTGCAGGGTAGGCGCACGGTTCAGCATGACCGGGCGGTCCTTGATGATCTCGTCCAGAGCGTCCCAGACCTCGGTCTTGCCCTTGTCGATCATCTTCTTGGCGGACTTGATGTTGTTGGCCAGACCGTCGGAGACCAGCTTCTTCATAACGAAGGGGCGGAACAGTTCGATGGCCATTTCCTTGGGCACGCCGCACTGATACAGCTTCAGCTCAGGGCCGACGACGATAACGCTGCGTCCGGAATAGTCAACACGCTTGCCAAGCAAATTCTGACGGAAGCGTCCCTGCTTGCCCTTGAGCATGTCGGACAGGGACTTCAGCGCCCGGTTGTTGGCGCCGGTGACGGCGCGGCCGCGGCGACCGTTGTCGATCAGGGCGTCCACGGCCTCCTGGAGCATCCGCTTCTCGTTGCGGATGATGATGTCGGGGGCGTGGAGCTGCACCAGCCGCTTCAGACGGTTGTTCCGGTTGATAACACGGCGGTACAGATCGTTCAGATCAGAGGTGGCGAACCGGCCGCCGTCCAGCTGGATCATGGGACGGATGTCGGGGGGAATGACGGGCAGCACATCCATGATCATCCAGCTGGGCTTGTTGCCGGATTCCCGGAAGGCTTCCACAACCTCCAGCCGCTTGACGATCCGCAGCTTCTTCTGGGAGGAAGCGGTTTTCAGCTCCTCACGAAGCTGATGGCTCAGCTGATCCAGATCGATCTGCTCCAGCAGCGCCTTGACGGCTTCCGCACCCATACCGGCCTTGAAGTCGTCCTCGTACTTTTCCCGCATGTCCCGGTATTCCTTCTCGGTGAGCACCTGATTCAGCGCCAGAGGTGCATCGCCGGGGTCGGTGACGATATAGGCGGCGAAGTACAGGACTTTCTCCAGCACCTTGGGGGAGATGTCCAGGATCAGGCCCATCCGGGAGGGAATGCCCTTGAAATACCAGATGTGGCTGCAGGGGGCGGCCAGCTCAATGTGGCCCATGCGCTCCCGGCGCACCTTGGCCTTGGTGACTTCCACGCCGCAGCGGTCGCAGATCTTGCCCTTGTACTTAATTTTCTTATATTTACCGCAGTGGCACTCCCAGTCCTTGGTCGGTCCGAAGATCCGCTCGCAGTACAGGCCGTCCCGCTCGGGCTTCAGGGTACGATAGTTGATGGTCTCAGGCTTCTTCACTTCGCCATAGGACCACTGCCGGATCATCTCCGGCGAAGCAATGCCAATTTTAATGGCATCAAAGGTGGCATCTGCCATGTTTCAGCCTCCTTAATCTTCGTAGCTATCGGTGTCGGACTCCTCCGCATCACCGAACACATCCAAAATACTCTCCGGGCTGTCCTCGTCGATCACGAAGCCCGCGTCCAGCACCTCGTCGGTGGAGCCGACCACCACCTCATTGTCGGTGTCGGAGCTGTAGACCACATCATCGTCGTCATCGTCGTCCTTCAGCTCGATCTCGTTGCCGTTCTCGTCCAGCACGCGGATGTCCAGGCACAGCGCCTGCAGTTCCTTGACCAGAACCTTGAAGGATTCCGGCACGCCGGGCTTGGGAATGTTCGCGCCCTTGACGATGGCCTCGTAGGTCTTGACACGACCGGTGACGTCGTCGGACTTGACGGTCAGGATCTCCTGCAGGGTATAGGCGGCGCCGTAAGCTTCCAGCGCCCAGACTTCCATTTCGCCGAAACGCTGGCCGCCGAACTGCGCCTTGCCGCCCAGAGGCTGCTGGGTGACCAGTGCGTAGGGGCCGGTGGAACGGGCGTGGATCTTATCGTCAACCAGATGATGGAGCTTGAGGTAGTAGGGATAGCCGACGGTGACCAGATTGTCGAAGGGTTCGCCGGTACGGCCGTCGTACAGAACGGTCTTGCCGTCCTCCCGCAGGCCCGCCAGCTTCAGGGTGTCCCGGATGTCCTTCTCGTTGGCGCCGTCGAACACGGGGGTGGCGACCTTCCAGCCCAGCGCCTTGGCGGCGTAGCCGAGGTGAACTTCCAGAACCTGTCCGATGTTCATACGGGAAGGCACACCCAGAGGATTCAGCACGATGTCCAGCGGCGTACCGTCGGGCAGGAAGGGCATATCCTCTTCCGGCAGAACCCGGGAAACGACGCCCTTGTTGCCGTGACGGCCGGCCATCTTATCGCCCACGGAGATCTTTCTCTTCTGGGCGATATACACCCGGACGGACTTGGTGACGCCGGGGGCAAGCTCGTCGGAATTTTCCTTGGTGAAGACCTTGACGTCCACCACGATACCGCTTTCGCCGTGGGGAACCTTCAGAGAGGTATCCCGGACTTCTCTTGCCTTCTCACCGAAGATGGCTCTCAGCAGCCGCTCCTCGGGGGTCAGCTCGGTCTCGCCCTTGGGGGTGACCTTACCAACCAGATAATCACCGGCGTGGACCTCCGCGCCCACGCGGATGATGCCGTTCTCGTCCAGGTCTTTCAGGGTATCCTCGCCCACGTTGGGGATGTCCCGGGTGATCTCCTCGGGTCCCAGCTTGGTGTCCCGGGCTTCTGTCTCATGCTCCTCGATGTGAATGGAGGTGAAGACGTCCTCCCGCACCAGACGCTCGTTCAGCAGAATGGCGTCCTCGTAGTTGTAGCCTTCCCAGGTGACGAAGCCGATGAGCACGTTCTTGCCCAGAGCCACCTCGCCGCCGGAGCAGCTGGGGCCGTCGGCAATGATCTGCTGGGTGTCCACCCGCTCGCCAACCACCACGATGGGACGCTGGTTGATGCAGGTGCCGGCATTGCTCCGGGCGAACTTAGTCAGATGGTAGGTCTGTACGTCGCCGTCGTCATACTTGACGGTGATGTCGGTAGCGGAAACGGCGGTAACAGTGCCCGGCTTCTCCGCCTTGATGCAGACCTCGGAGTCCACGGCGGCCTTATGCTCGATGCCGGTGGCAACGATGGGCGGCTCGGTGGTCAGCAGAGGCACGGCCTGACGCTGCATATTTGCGCCCATCAGAGCACGGTTGGCGTCGTCGTTCTGCAGGAAGGGAATGAAGGAGGTGGCGATGGAGATCATCATTCTGGGGGACACGTCGATATAATCGATGACGCCCCGATCCACTTCGATGATCTCGTTGCGGTGACGGCAGGTGATACGGGCATTCTTCAGGCAGCCGTTTTCGTCCAGAGGCTCGTTTGCCTGACCGATGTAGAAGTCGTCCTCCACGTCGGCGGTCATATACTCCACGTCCTTGGTGACGAAGCCGGTGGCCTTGTCCACCTTGCGGTAGGGCGCTTCCACGAAGCCGTACTCGTTGATCCGGGCAAAGGTCGCCAGATAGTTGATCAGGCCGATGTTGGGGCCTTCAGGGGTCTCAATGGGGCACATACGGCCATAGTGGGTGTAGTGAATATCACGCACATCGAAGGACGCCCGGTCACGGCTCAGACCGCCGGGGCCGAGAGCGGACAGACGGCGCTTGTGGGTCAGTTCGGCCAGAGGGTTATTCTGATCCATGAACTGAGACAGCGGGGAAGAACCGAAGAATTCCTTGATAACAGCGGTGACAGGCCGGATGTTGATCAGGCTCTGGGGGGTGACCGCGTCCAGATCCTGAACGGTCATACGCTCCCGGATGACTCTGTCCAGACGGGAGAAGCCGATGCGGAACTGGTTCTGCAGCAGCTCGCCCACGCAGCGCAGACGGCGGTTGCCCAGATGGTCGATGTCGTCAGGCGTACCCACGCCCATGGCCACGCAGTTCAGATAGTTGATGGAGGCCATGATGTCGTCCACAATGATGTGCTTGGGAATCAGGTCGTCGATCCGGTCGGCGATGGCGTCCTTCCAGCCGTCGGCGGGGACGGTCTCCAGCATTTCCTTCAGAACCGGGAAATGCACCTTCTCCCGGACGCCGTACGCCTTGGGGTCAAAGTCCACGAAGGCGTCCATCCAGACCATGTTGTTGGAGAACACCTTGACGTTGGTGTCGCCGACCTTGATGACAGCCTCGTTGACGCCCTTGCGGCTCAGCTCGTGAGCCTGGGCGCGGGAGATGAACTCGCCGGGCATGACCAGAATCTCGCCGGTCATGGGGTCGGTGATAGGCTCGGCCGCTTCCTGACCGGACAGGCGGCTCCAAATGTCCATCTTCTTATTGAACTTATACCGGCCGACGGTGCTCACATCGTAGCGGTGAGCGTCGAACAGCAGCCCTTCCAGATGGGCAGTGGCGGTCTCCACCGTGGGAGGCTCACCGGGACGCAGACGGCGGTAGATCTCCAGCAGGGACTCTTCCCGGGTCTTGCAGGGATCCTTGTCGATGGTCGCAAGAATCCGGGCGTCCTCGCCGAACATCTGCTTGATCTGCTCATCGGTCTGCACGCCCAGGGCGCGGATCAGGCAGGTGATGGGCAGCTTGCGGTTCTTGTCGATGCGCACCCAGAAGACGTTGGAGTTGTCCGTCTCGTATTCCAGCCATGCGCCGCGGTACGGGATGACCGTAGCGGTGTAGGTGTGCTGGTCGGCCTTGTCCACCTCGTGGCCGTAGTACATGCCGGGGCTGCGGACGATCTGGGAAATAATGACACGCTCTGCGCCGTTGATGACGAAGGTGCCGCCATTGGTCATCACAGGGAAATCGCCCATGAAGATTTCCTGTTCCTTGATTTCGTCGGTCTCGGTGTTGCGCAGGCGCACCCGAACCTTGATGGGCTTGGCGTAGGTAGCGTCCCGCTCTTTGCACTCCTCGATGGTGTACTTGGGCTTGTCTTCCATGGTGTAGTCCAGGAAGCTCAGCTCCAGCTTGCCGGAGAAGTCGGTAATGGTACCTACGTCCTTGAAGACTTCCCGCAGGCCGGTTTCCAGAAACCACTGGTAGGAGTCCTTCTGGATCTTCAGCATGTTGGGGATCTCCAGGATCTCTTCATACTTCGCGTAGGATTTACGCATGGTCTTGCCGTACATAACGTCCTTGACCATTGCCATATGGATCATCACAGCCTTTCTTTCGGATTGTGTTGCTTATTTAATACGCTCGGAGCCGTTGTCAATTTTGCCGAACTTGGTACTTGACACGGCCCGATTCCTGTGCTAAAATGTCCATGTTGGGATAGGTTCGCGTAAATGGGCATAGTACCACAGTATGGACTTCCAGTCTACCACATTGTCCAACTTTTGTCAATGAATATTTTCCACAATTCCGGGGCTTGCGCCTCGTTTTTTTGCGCCTATTTTGCCGAAAATCCCCTATACCTTCCATAGAAATCCCGGACTCTACGCTCCGTGTGTGTACGTTTTCCCTTCCCTCCCGTAAAATGAAGCCCGGAAAGGAGGCCCCCATGAATCAAATTCAGATCGGCAGATTCATTGCCGCGTCCAGAAAAGCCCGGAACCTGACCCAGAGGCAGCTGGCAGACAAACTTGGCATCAGCGACAAGACCGTATCCAAATGGGAATGCGGAGTTTCCCGAAGTTAAAGAAACTACCAAAAACTCACGCTTACATTACTTCCAATATGAAAATCAAAGATTTATTGGAGGTATCATTATGGCTCAGAACTTCACTTATACCCAATGCGGTGATTACTATATCCCTGACATCAAGTTGTCATATACAAGTACACAGGCCCTTGGAAAATATGGCAGAATGCGTAGAGTGTTTTTGGAACAGAACAAACCAATGCTTTTTAACGACATGATTCTGACAGAGAGCCTGTTCCCGCATCTGCGGGAAGTACAACAGACCTGTGAGAAGCGAATGGAGTTGTTGATGACGGATTTGTTGGGAAAGAATCCAGCACCAGACAAGGCAACACAGCAGCTTGCATGGGTAGCACATATGAATAGTTTGAAAGCACAGGCGGAAGAAAGTGTCCTCCGGGAACTGGTCTATGAGGAGGACATCGTATGAAAATTCTTGAAGAATTTTGGTACGGCAATATTGAGCCTACCGACTACGATACTTCTTCCTGTAAAGAGTATAAGAAATTACAGGAACTGATTTGCCGGAATGAAGAAAAACTCCGAGTAGCTATGACGGACGAACAGAAAGCATTGTTCGAGAAATACACGGATTGTGTCCGAGAACATCAAACCATTACGGAGTGCCTGATATTCCAGAGCAGCTTTAAGCTGGGTGCCAGAATGATGTTGGAAGTCATGGAAGAATAAAGGACATAGACGATTTGATGCCACCCGTAGGAGCGATCCTTCGGGTGGCATTTTGTATCTATCAAAATGCAAAAAATATTTTCCACCTGTCCAAAATCGGTGTTTTCAATCGTTATTATAGTTAACCGAATATGATGGGGGCGATATGTTGTCCGAGGAATTATTGAAACAGGTGGCTGAGGAATTTGCTCTTGCAATGAATGAGAGTTTACCGATACCGGAACAATGTCAGCATCAATTCTCCGAAGAGTTTGAGCGCAAAATGCAGCGTCTCCTGTCCGCTGTTCCAATCAATACGCAAATAGCAGTGGTTGTTCCTGAGCTGAGTTACAACCAAACCTATGAATTGCAATGAAGGCTGGCCTATTGGGTCAGCCTTTACTCTGTGGATTCACAACTCTTGAATTGTGTTTTTGACAATTCCAGAATTGTGATTTTCACAATTCAAGAACTGTGAAAATCACAATGTAATAATACTGATATTAATAATACTGATTATAGTGATACTGATCCTTTCCGTTCCGGAAGAGAATTGACGGGAAATGACTCTTTTACTGCTATTTACCGACGGTAAATGACCATTTATTAATAATCACAAAAACAAAGTTTATATCGCATATAGTTGCGAATGCATCTTGAAAATTGCGACAAGATCTGCTATTATTATACACAGTAAGCGTAAAAGCAGAAACAGGAGGTAAACGCATGGCTATTTCATATAACCGAATGTGGAAACTGCTTGTCGATAAGAAAATGAGTAAAGCAGATTTACGAAAAGCGGCAGATATTGCTCCCAATACAATGACAAAGCTTCGCAGAGATGAGCCGGTCAATCTTGCAATCCTTGGTAGGATTTGTGACGTATTGAACTGCGATTACGGTGACTTAATGCAATATGTGCCGGAGGAGAATACAAATGACCAATAAACAGTTGAAAAACTTAAAGGATACATTGTGGACAACCGCCGATCAGCTACGTGCTAATTCTGGCTTGAAGTCCACGGAATACGCCGAACCTATTCTCGGTTTGATTTTCCTGCGATTTGCAGATGTAAAATATAGCAAGTTCGAACCTGAGATCAAGGCAGAGTTTGATTCTATCAAGGGTACTCGTATGGAACGCCCTATCCATGAAATCGCTATCGAAAAATGCGGTTTCTATCTGCCTGAAGAAGCTCGATATGATTGGCTGCTGAATTTGCCTGAAAGCGAAGATCTTGCCAAGAAGGTGAAGGAAGCTATGGAAGCGGTTGAGAAATACACCGCTGAATTGGAAGATACTCTTCCAAAGGATATTTATTACAGCGTTAACAGTGAGGATGATCCACTCGTATTGGCAAAGCTCCTGAAGAACTTTAAGGATATTCCTGCGGATGTAGAGCTTGACATCTTCGGTGAGATTTATGAATACTTTCTGGGCGAATTTGCACTGGCCGAAGGGCAGGGCGGCGGTGAATTCTTCACCCCTGCATCTGTTGTCCGTTACATGGTTGAAGTCCTTGCGCCTACTGAGGGTAGGATTCTCGACCCAGCCTGTGGTAGTGGCGGTATGTTCGTTCAGACTGCCCATTATATTGAAAAGCACAAGGCTCAGGGCAAGCAGATGAACCTGCGTGCTTATGGCGTGGAAAAGACGGGCGCAACCGTTCGCCTGGCAAAGATGAACCTTGTCCTTAACAATGTTCGTGGCACCATTACCCATGCAAACTCCTATTATCGTGATCCTTATGATAGCTTCGGTAATTTTGATTATGTTATGGCAAATCCGCCTTTCAATGTGGATGGCGTAGAACTGGATCAGGTTAAGGATCAGCCCCGTTTTAATACCTACGGTGTTCCTCAGAACAAAACAAAAAGCAAAAAGAAAGATGCCAAGGAAACCGTTCCTAACGGCAACTACCTATGGATCAATCAGTTTGCAACTGCGCTGAACGATACCGGTCGTGCTGCTCTGGTTATGGCAAATTCTGCATCGGATGCAGGTAACAGTGAAAAGGATATTCGTATAAAGCTGATTGAAAGCGGCATTATCAGCCAGATGGTAACTCTGCCGTCCAATATGTTTACCTCTGTTACGTTGCCTGCTACTCTGTGGTTCTTTGATAAGGCGAAAGTAAAGAAGGATGAAATTCTGTTTATTGATGCCAGAAATATTTTCACTCAAATTGACCGTGCGCACCGTAAATTCTCTGACGAACAGATTCGAAATCTCGGTATCATCACCAGACTTTACGAAGGTAAAACAGAGGAATTCGAAGCCCTACTGGCCGATTATCGTGCAAAACTGGCAGATGCGCCGGAACTCTCTGACGATGAAGATATTATGCCTAAAAGCTATTGGCAATCTAATATTGACTGGCTGACAGAACGCTTCCCGAAAGGGAAATACAGAGATGTTGTTGGTCTGTGTAAGATAGCAAACATTGAAGACGAAGACGGAATTAAAGATCAGGATTATTCTCTAAACCCAGGGCGTTATGTTGGCGTTGTGATTGAGGACGACGGTTTATCGCAAGAGGATTTTCAGAAAAGAATGATGTCATATTATACAGCACTTTCTGAATTAAATGCAGACGCTCACAATTTAGAAAAGAGCATAACACAGAATTTACAGGAGTTGTTTGAGAAGAAATGAGAGAAAAACTGAAATTACACTGTGATGTAATATCGGGATATGCCTTTTCTTCTTCAGACTGGAAAGAAGAAGGCATCCCGGTAATTAAAATTGGCAACATAAGTAATGGTAGTGACATTGACTGCGATGAGTTGCAATATGTGGACGAATTCTTTTTGGATAAGTTAGATCCTAAATATCACATATCTAACGGTGATATATTAGTATCATTAACGGGAAGCCATATAAATCAACCTGGTTCTATGGTAGGAAGAAGTTGTCGTAGCTTGACTGAGAAAAAATATTTACTCAATCAGCGAGCTGGTAAAGTTATTCCATTTGATAATACAGATAAAAATTACTTGTATTATTTGTTGTCTACAAAAGCAATAAAATACGATATTGCTAACAGAGCCTATGGCGGAGCGAATCAGGTTAACGTTAGTCCTTCAGATATTAAGAATATCAAGTGGGAATTCCCTTTGATAGAAAAACAGAGAAAAATATCTGGAATCTTGTCAAAATATGATGAGCTAATTCAAAACAATAACAAACGAATTATACAGCTTGAAGGTGTTGCCCAAGAACTATATCGAGAGTGGTTTGTGCTTTTTCGCTTTCCGGGATATGAGAAAGTCACATTTTCTAAAACAAAAATGAGAGGATGGACATATGGAGATGCCACAACATTAATGTTTCCTGAAAAGTGGAGATTGGGCAAGCTAAGTGAGTTAGGGCAATTTAAGCGAGGAAAAAATATTACTGCGGCACAAATGGTCGATGGGAAAATTCCAGTCATTTCAGCAGGGATAACTCCTTCTGGTTATCATAATAAATCAAATGTTCATGGAGACAGCCTGACCATTAGTGCATCTGGAGCTAACGCAGGATATTTGTTGTACCATCTTGATGATATATGGGCAGCTGACTGTTCATATTATCAAGATAAAAATAAACTATGGTTTGTCTATAATACACTGCTGTTTTTACAGCCGGTTATTAGCAATTTGCAATGTGGTGCTGCGCAGCCTCATGTTTATCCTAAAAATATCAATAAAATTCCTGTAATAATACCTGAAAAGAGTCTTATGGAATTGTATTGCGAACGAGTAGCACCTATTTACAAGCAAATCAAACTGCTAAAGGCAACAAATAGTAACTTAATGGATCAGAGGGATCTGTTGTTGCCACGCTTGATGAGCGACAAACTGGAGGTGTAAATATGAGTACATTTTCTCAAAGATATGGATATAAAAGTTCCGTTTTGCAGTTAGAAACAGCAAGTGACACACTGAAAAGAAGAATTCTTGCAGCCTTTTATAAGCAAGAATTTGATTCATATGATACGATTGATTGGACAAATTATACTACTGGCATCGAAGATATGATGATTGAGATGGGTGTCCCTTATGAATTCCCCAAAAATGAATTGATAAAAAAGCGTAATGCAGAAGCGTTACAAAAATATATCATGGATGCCAAAGAGTGGTATGTGATTTTTGATTTTATCGAAAGGTACTTCATGAATTCCGAAGAAGATACAGTGGAAAAAATGAGAACTGTTTTTAACAGGATTCTTGAAGAAGAAGTTTCTGGCTATAGGATTATGGACAAGCTTGTTGTGCCTATTGTTTCAGAGCATGAGCTAAAAGCACTTGAAGAAGCTATCAGCATTCCGTATGACTCAGCAAGAACTCACATTAGAAAAGCAGTAGACTCATTTTCTAATAGAAAAGCACCTGATTACGAAAATACAATTAAGGATTCTATTAGCGCAGTAGAAGCAATGTGCTGCATTATAACCGAGAATCCCAAAGCTACTTTGGGCGATGCCTTAAAGAAGTTGGAAAGCAAGGGAATCAAACTACATAAGGCGCTTCAGAACGCTATGAGCAGCCTATACGGGTACACGTCCGATGAGGGTGGAATCCGTCATGGCAGTATTGATTTCGCAGGTGCAAGCAGTGAGGATGCAAAATATATGCTGATCTCCTGCTCTGCATTCGTAAATTACCTGATTGAAAAGTGGGAAAAGGTTAAATAAACCTGATTTTGCGATGTAAGGAGGGCTAAAAGTGGCTGAAAAGAATGCTTTCGTTTTTGATACTAATTTTATTATTCAGAATCAAAACCTGAATGATGCACTTGATAAATTGAAGGAAAAGTTCTCCATTTACATCACTCAGGTTTCGATTGATGAGCGAATTGCACAAAATTGTCGTGATCTAAAAGGACAATTTGATGATGCAGAAAAGTGCAAATTAAAGTTTATTCATTTTGCAACAATCAGCTTCAAAAAGACTTATGAAGAAGAAAGTGAGTTCTATCAAAAAGGAATACAGACAAAATATGAGAACTATTTTGGAGATCATATCATTCCTTTTACAAAAGATGGAGAGATGCTTGCTACTATCATTGATCGTGCCAACAGAAGACTTCCACCATTTTCGGCAGCCAAAGATGCCAGTGATAAAGGCTTTAAGGATTGCCTATTGTGGTTATCCATGCTTGCATTTTTTAAGGACAATGGCGAAGAAAATGTGATATTCGTTACAGATGACAAAAGCGCTTTCAGAAACAACACAGAGTATCTGCAAAAAGAATTTCACGAGATAACAGGCAAGACAATCGAAATTCACCCAAACAGTTATTATAAGGAACTACTGAAACAACCAGAAAAGTCAACACCAGAGTCCACTCCAGAGAAAAAGACTGAAGAGCTACCTAATCTGGATACTTTCAGAGAAGAAGTCGAAGAAGCAGTTGAAGGTCTGCGAGGGGTAGACTGGGAGAATTACTTCGGTGATCCTCAATGGTCACAAACCTTTACAACATCTGTTCCTTTTGACAAAGACTATACTAAGACGTTTTTTGCAGGACTTCGTAGTTACATTGCCGATCATATTTTTGAAAAGTCTGTTCCTGCTTCAAAGCTACTTGATTTTGATGGCAGAGTAATTGATTGTGATACAGAAATCCCTATGCAGAACCTTGAAAAAGCATTACGGGTTTACCAAGCTGTCTTAAGTAACTATTCTCAATATAGTGAGCAGTTTTTTGAAGCGGCCACCAAAATTCTGAACCGCAATTATAAAGCTCCACCGGCATTGCCGTTTGATGTAGACGATGACGGAGAATTACCGTTCTAAAAGGAGATAAAAATGTTTGCAGCAAGTACATATGAAGAAATAGTTGAATATGAACGTTGCATTGAGAACATGGAAATTGTTGTATTTCTATTTGTTAAGCCAACGAGTCAAGATGCAACTGACATTATTCAAGAATTCGAATACATACACTACAATTCAGCAAAGTACTGTTCCGTTTATGCCATTGGCTATAGTGATGATCCTCAAAAAAAGGATTCTTCCCACTACAAAAAGGTGGCTGACATAATCGGACAAGACTGGTACTTTAGTAACAAAACATTTGTGGAGTTTAAAAACAACTTAGAGAGACGTATAAAATGGGAGTATTCAGGTGAAACCGAGATTTTGATTCTGCAAAATAACCCTGGAGGCATAGATCCTTTGAATTTCTCTAACTATGTTGCGATTGATGTGAATAAGGGATTGAGAGAAGGATATATTGATTCTTTTCAAAGATTTATGGAGTCCCTTATTAGAAGTTCAAGAAGCACAGTAACTGCAAAAGAAGCCGCTGCTGATCTTCGTAAGAGTCGAATTAGCATCAAGGACACAATAGCGGAAGCAATAGATTATTCTAAACGGATTCCTGATCCTGCAAAAAGGATTGTAAAAGATAGGCTCTTTTACCGTTGTGCCAACACTATTCTTGGTTAAGCATTAATAGAAATGAGCAAAATGCGAGTTTTGCAAAGATGGGTCACAATATATAGGTTTCAAGCAAGGTGGATGGCACTATTTATTGTATAGTCTCATGAGCAAATCGGAGTTTTGCTCATTCCTATAAGCATTAATTATTAGGAGGTGATTTTATGCCGAAAATCATAACGGAAGATATGATTGAGCAAGCTGCTATTAAGGCTTTGCAGGAGCGGCATAATTATACTGTTCTGAATTGTATGACAGAAGAGCCGGATACACTTCCTGACGGAACCGGACGTAAAGATAAGAAACAAGTTGTTCTGCCGGATGTGATGTTCGAGAGCTTATGCCGGATCAATCCGGATATTCCGGAACAGACTGTTCGCACGGTGGTGGACGAGCTGTGCCACACTCCTGTTTCTGGAGATTTAATGTTAACCAATTACCAGAACTATCAGAAGATCCGTAATGGTATCACTGTAGAATACAACAAGAACGGCAAGAAAACCTCCAATATCCTCCATCTGCTGTCCTATAATGATGTTTTGAGCAATACATTTACGGTTGCTTCTCAGATGTGGATCAAGGGCGAAACTCATTGGCGCAGACCAGATCTGATTATCTTCATCAATGGATTCCCACTGGTTTTCATTGAACTGAAAAACAGCAATATCCCGGTGAAGAATGCCTACGACATCAATCTGAAGAATTATCTGAAGGATATACCGTATCTATTCAACTACAACCAGATTTGTGTTCTGTCTAATGGTATGGAAACTCGTCTGGGAAGCTTTGCCGCAGGGTATGAGTTTTTCTTTGAATGGCTGAAGGTGGAGAACGAAAAGGAAAACCCGGACAGAAAAGCCATCCGAGAGAACTGTACCAGTTTGGAGTATTTTATTGCCGGTCTTTGTGAACCGAAAAATCTGCTGGATTACATAGAAAACTTCATTCTTTACGATCGCCGCAGAACAAAGATCATTGCAAAGAATCATCAGTTCTTTGGCGTGAACAATGCCTACAATGCTTTCCTGCGTCGTGAGGAATTGAAGGGTAAGCTGGGTGTGTTCTGGCATACCCAAGGCAGCGGTAAGAGCTATTCCATGGTTATGCTTGCCCGAAAGATTAAGCATAAATGTACTGGCAATTTTACCTTTCTTATCGTTACAGACCGTGAAGATTTGGATGCGCAGATTTATAAGAACTTCTTGCGTACCGAATTTATTACCGATAAGGACAAGGTACAGCCTGCCAACAGCAAGCAGTTGCGTGAAGAACTGAAAACCAACAAATCTATTCTGTTTACACTGATTCATAAGTTTAGATATGACAAGGGAAAGAAATATCCTGTTTTGTCTGAGCGTGACGATATTATTGTTATCGTTGATGAAGCCCATCGTACGCAGTACAAAGATTTGGCAGAGAATATGCGCACCGGCTTGCCGAACGCACAGTTCCTGGCATTTACAGGGACACCTCTGCTTGGAGCAAAGCGACTGACCAATGCGTGGTTTGGTGATTATGTCAGCGAATACAATTTCGCAGAATCTATCAAGGATAACGCTACCGTACCGCTCTACTATGTGAAGCGTGTACCTGAAGTAGAGTTGCAGAACGATTTCCTTGATTCTGATTTTGCGGAAATTTTGGAAGAAGAAAACCTGACGGATGCAGAACAGCGCCGTCTGGAAAATCACTATGCAAAGGAACTGGAAGTCATCAAGCGTGATGATCGTCTGGATGCCATTGCTCAGCACATAGTTTACCATTTCCCTCGCCGTGGTTTCCGAGGAAAGGGCATGGTTATTTCCGTAGACAAGTTTACTGCCGTGAAGATGTACGATAAAGTAAGCTACTACTGGAAAGAAGAAATTAAAAAGTTAAATGCGCAGATCGCCAAAACCAAGGATGCTGCTGAGAAGCTCCGTCTGAAAGATCTTGTGGACTATATGCGCAAAGTGGAAATGGCTGTTGTCATCAGTGAAGATGCCGACGAAGAAGCTAAATTTGCAGCAGAAGGATTGTCCATAAAACCGCATCGTGACCGTATGAACAAGGTTGATGAAAATGGTTTTGACATCGAGGATAACTTCAAAGACCCGAACAATCCGTTACAATTGGTTTTTGTCTGCGCTATGTGGCTAACAGGATTTGATGCACCGTCTGTCTCCACCTTGTATTTGGATAAGCCGATGAAAGGTCATACACTGATGCAGACCATTGCCCGTGCCAACCGTGTATATAACGGCAAGGAATGTGGTTTAATCATCGACTATTTGGATGTGTTCAAATATCTGAAACGTGCTCTGGCTGATTATGCGTCTGATGACGGTGGCTTAATGCCAGTAAAAGACGTGGACAAGCTTTTGGGGCAACTGCACGAAGCAATCGACCTGACCAAAACTTTCTGCATGAGTCATGACGTAGATCTAAATAAGGTTGTTGAAGATGGCGATACATTCAAGAATTTGTCTCTGTTTGAGGATTATGCAAATACCATTGTTGGTAATGATGATGTGAAGAATGAGTTTGCTGTAATGGCAAATACCGTTGATAGTCTGTACGAATCCCTACGACCGGATATTTTCAAGATGGATTTTGAGCCTGCATACAAAGATGCCATTCTTTATCTAAAGGGAGTCATCGATGGCAAAATCCGTCCTGAAAAGATTGAAGCGGCACAAGCCAGAATTAATGAACTGCTGGACCAGAGTGTTATTACCGCAGCGGATGCAAGAAAATACACTATCACAGGAGCAGGCAAAGAACTTGATTTATCCAAACTGGATATTGATGAACTCCGATCTCAATTTAAAAGGTTGAAGAATAAGAATCTTGAAATTGCAAATCTTCGTAAATACATCGAAGAAAAGCTTCAGAAAATGCTGCGACGCAACATAACCCGTACAAAATTTGCGGAGCGTTTTAGAAACATCATTGACGAGTACAACGCTGGTGGCTCTCAAAACGATGATTTTTATGAGAAACTTCTGAAATTGATGGAAGAACTTCGTACCGAAGAAGAACGTCATATTAAGGAAGAATTGTCGGAGGCTGAATTGGAGTTGTTTGACCTTCTTAGAAAAGAGCAACTTACTGCCGATGAAGAAAAACATGTGAAGTTGGCAGCAAAAGAACTCTACAACACACTTACAGAAAAACGCAATGAGTTGTTCATTGTGGGATGGCAAAACGACCCGCAGCCAAAGGAGCGAGTAAAAGGTGAGATTGTCTATATCCTAAATAAGTTCTTGCCGGAAAGCTATGACAGAGAAGTTTTCTTGAGAAAAAGTACGCTTGTATTTGACCATATTGTGGATCAGGCAATGACCGGTTATAACTGGGTAGCATAGTATAAAAATTATATGAAATGACTTCGTCTCAATTTGGGACGAAGTCATTTTTCTGCAACGATACAATATTTCTTAGGACCAAGTTGGTCTGAAGTTACCATACAGCTTCCCGACAACTCGTCGGGAATAAAAATAACTTCTCGCTAAATTGGCGAGAAGTACGGTTCCTGCTCTTTGACTTGTTCCCGATTTGGGAACAGGTCCGATCGTGAGAACTCTTAATTTAACTTGTACCCAAGTTGGGCACAAGTTAAAATATGTGAAAAGAACATTTCGGCTTGTGGACGAATTGGACACAGGTGGCAAGCGGAATTATTCCCAAGTTGGAAATAAATTAGAGCCATATTTTGCCCCTTCACAAATTGGCAAGCAGTGTAAACCTGTACAGGTTCACTCATTTTCACAAAATCACCTTTGTCAAACAGTATTCTGAGCCTACGGAACTGACCGCAGAACTACTGAACAACATGATTAATAAAATCGTAGTCCATGAAGCAGTCAAATATGGTAACGGCTTTCGTGAACAGAAAATAGAGATTTACTACCGCTTTGTCGGCAAAATTGATTGATACAAAAAAACTGAGTGTCAGCAGCAACTGGCACTCAGATAAAACAATATCTTTAACTAAGGGAATCGGGCAAAGGACTGCCCGAGGTCAGCCTGATGCTCCCCCTGTGCGCTTCTCTGGGCATCACCGTCAACGACCTTCTCTCCGGGGAACGGGTCAGCGGCACCAACTACCAAAAAAAAGCAGAGGAAAACATGATGGATCTAATGAAGGAAAATGAAGAAAGCAGGCGGTGGATGATCCTGTCCGTCATCTGCGCCGTCATCACGGTCATTGCGGTATGCACTCTCATCGTGATCGCGTCCTG
>UMBU01053434.1_pt1 | contig 23289 bp, 18 predicted proteins | sample 1964051 | NCBI WGS metagenome assembly UMBU01 (sample SAMEA4835949, study PRJEB28245) | human gut metagenome | biome: gut microbiome; material: fecal sample | place: Denmark | collected 2008
GCTATCTTTTATCTGCTGGGACTGATGTCCTGCTGTATTTTCTGTTATTTCTTTTTTATCTTGATGACACATATCTATATCGGTTATTTATTCCTGATCTTTTTTATACTGGTCTTTACGAAGAAGGTTTATCGGAACATCGGGTATAAGTATCGCTGCGGACATTGCGGGGAGAAACTGAAAGAGAAAGGTATATGTCCTTATTGCGGGGCAATTAACGAGTGATGATTGGCGGTTATCATTAAGCAGTAGGTAAACTAATGTCAAAGCATTGATAAAGTTCCGTTAAAGTGCTGGTATAGTTGCGGGAAGGTACCGATACCTTTACCTTTCCACGGTCGTGGTAACTTCTTCCCACAGCCGTGGTGAGATCTCTCCACGGCCATGAAGAGAAGCTACCACGGCTGTGGAGAGTTAAGAATAACGTAAGTCTAATAGAACAATACTGATTGGGTAAATAAAGTATAACGGCTTTATAATGCAAACTTTATAGGGACATACGTCCTTTTATCCCGTATTCCATGCTGTTGATCTACAAAGAGACAGGCTGACAATAAAAGTCCGGAACTTTTATTGTCAGCCTGTTTGGGGTTATTGTCAGCGTTTATTGTCAGCCGTTAATCAGTTGAAAATCATTGTTCTATGTGGGTAAAAACTTTAGCTGACAATAAAAAGACTAAATAATATCCTAATGAGTAAAAATGATTAGAAGCGGCAGCGAAGATCTATCCCAAATTGCATTGGACGTCCTTTCTGCATGAAACCTTTGTTCATTGTTTCGAAATAGAAGGCGGCATAGTCTTTATTCAAGAAGTTGCGTGCCCAAAAACTAATCATTGCATCACCGATTTCAAGATTCGTTCTCCAGTTGAGCGTGCCGTAGAAGGATTGGCTGACGTCGTTCAGTTCAGTCCAGTAGATACGTCCGGCAGCGTTATAGTTCGCCTGGAATACAACCCGGTCGAAGATAGAACGTGGGCGGCAGGTGATGGCATATTCTCCACCGATATTTAATGTATGCTTGGGGACAAAAGGAACATACTTGCCATTGTAATCGGCTCTAACTTTGAGTGTTTCTTCATCTTCTCTCTCATATTCGATATAGTCTGTAAAGGTAGCGTAGGTATATCCGTAGCTTGCGTTCAGACTTAATTCATTAGTCAGACTTGCACGAAGAGACATTTCGGCACCATAGCTGCGGCTTTTCCCTGCATTGACGGTGGTACGTCCCAAGCCGCTTCCGGTGAATTGGGAGATTTGTTGGTCGCGCATATCCATATAGAAAGCGGAAAGATCTGCCCAAAGCTTACCCTCCCAAAGGGTAAGATGGCTTCCTACTTCGTAGTTCCATGAATATTCGGGTTTGTAGCGTGTCGCCTCTTTTACTTCGGGTACATCCGCTTTCTTGGCATATTTGTCAATCATTGCAGCGAATTTGGCGAACTGCTCGCTCTCTTTTATAGCATTTATCATGGAGTTCTGTAAGTCTCCACTAATAAGATCGGAGAACATTTGTACGTTGTAGCCGCCCGACCGATACCCCTTCGACACGGTTGCGTATACATTATTGCCCTTTTTCCATTCATATTGCAGAGCAAACTTAGGTAACAGTTGAACATAATCATCTGATATCTTACCGTCATAACCGGCATTGGCAATCAGGTTCTTAGCTTCTACTGATACAGACGGCATTGGTGGCCGTGACGCCATCTTCATACTGAAGTTGAAGTCTGTAGGGTCACTGATCGATTTATACTTCATGCTCATCTTCTCATAATCCAGACGTACTCCGACAGTAAGAGACAAGCCTTTCACAAAAAGGTCATTCAATGTAGACTGATGGAAAACAGCCGCATTCCAAACAGGAGTATCAAAGTCTCCTCCTACCAACAGAGTAGGATTGTTGATTGCTAAATGTAATTTCGGGGCGTTTGCAGGCATACCGGCAAAGGCTGTATTTGCACTTCCTTCGATAACATCTTTCACCCCGTCTTCCCAAAAAGTCACCGGACCTTTGGTGTTCAAGGACTGATACAGTCCGAAAGCTCCTGTTGCCCATTGCCATCTTTTGTTGGATTTTGATTTAAACACGATCTCTTCGGAAATTGTATTCGACTTTTGCTTTTGTTCCAGTGTATAAACCGCTCGTTCTGTAAAGTCCTGGTCGAGGAACATACGGTCATTCAGATTCTGATAGCCGGTAACTGCACTGAGGATGAAATTTCTTGCTTGATATTCCAGATTGACGCCGGCATTCATTAATCCCCGACGATAACTGCTGCGCTCGTTATATGAAATCTTACCAATGTAGTCTGCACGGTCTTCTGCGAGAGGTTCTTCCCTTTCTTTAGCGCTGGGAGCGATTCCGGTATAGTAATAGGGGTATCCGCCCTGATCGCTATATTCATAGTTCAGGTTTATATCTACTTTCAGATTGGAGGTCGGTATGTAAACTCCACGAAATCGTCCACCTCCGGCATTGCTTCGGTCAACCTTCTCATTATTTCGTGCTGCGTTCTCAAAGAATCCTCCGGTATGTTCGTAAAATCCTCCGGTAGAAAAGGCGAACCGTTCGGATATACGGTGATAATGGGTAAGCGAAACATTATAATTATTGTACGTCGCCGCTCCCATGCGGATGTCGGTCCCTTGATAGGTGAAAGGAGATTTTGTGTGTACCTTGATAAGTCCGCCCATCGTGTTACGCCCGTAAAGTGTTCCTTGAGGGCCACGAAGTACGTCGATACGTTCGATGTCGCAGTAATTGAAATCGAAGGCGGATTTGTCTATATAAGGGATATTATCTACATAAAGTCCTACGGACGGTGTGTTGATACGTGAACCGATTCCACGAATATAGATGGAAGTCGTTAATTTCGAGCCATAATCAGGGATGAACAGGTTGGGAACAATACCTGTAAGGTTCTTCACGGAATGAACCTGATTGGCACGCATATTCTCCTGTGATAATACGGTGGCGGCTATAGGCAATTCACGTAGTTTGCGATTCTCTTTCGGAGTGGCTATTACTACCACCTCTTCCATATCCACTACTTTCAGTGAGTCTTTTGGGAAATCTTCGGCCCATACGGTTCCTGTCGTCAGGAGGGTGAGGGCAAGCATCATAATCTTTGTCTTCATTTGCAGTTTATTTGTCCGGTGCAAAGTAACGGCAAATATCGTTGGCAGGCAATCCTCATTTATTAGGATTTGATTCTTAGATGCGGTCGGCTTCGATATATCCGTTCATTACAGCATAAATAGTCAGTCCTGAAACGGACTTGATTCCTAATTTCTCCGTAATGTTCTTTCGGTGTGTAATGACGGTAGTTAGGCTGATATTCAGTTTGTCTGCAATTTCTTTATTGATCAGTCCTTTGGTAATCAGTACGAGTACTTCGATTTCGCGGGCAGATAAAAGTTCCTGATGATGCGCTGGTGGAATCATTGGCGGCATATCCTTTACCGGGTATCCTTTGTGATGGGCATGTTGGTGGAGTTTCAGGATATTTTTCACCAGTTCCTCTTCCGGCTCATAAATATTGAGAACCGGTACACCGGAAAGTTGAAACTGCGGACTGTCACTGGCCAGAACAATTGTTTTTCGTTTTCGGGGAAGAAAGAAAGCATTGTGTTCCACATAGATTTGTGCCGATATGAAATAATGGGCATACATATCCGGTGTGTCATCCATTAATTCATTGAAACGGTGGAAAGTACGAATGGTAGCCATCGGGATGATTTCTTCCAATATGGATTTGAGTCCTAAACTACTGAGTGTATTGGGTTCAATGATTGCTATTTCGGGTTGGGTAGTCATCAGTTTGCAGGGTTTTGATTAATGATGTAAATAATTAGCAGCGGCTTCCGCACACCGTTCTCCGTCTATTCCGGCAGAAACAATACCTCCGGCATAACCCGCTCCTTCTCCGCAAGGAAATAGACCACGGACGGTTATATGCTGTAATGTTTCCTTGTCGCGTACAATGCGTACAGGCGAAGAAGTCCGTGTCTCGACACCAACCATTACCGCTTCACTAGTCAGAAATCCGTGACTGCTACGTCCGAATTGCTGGAAACCGAGAGATAACCTTTTACTGATGAATGGCGGCAACCAAAAATGAAGCGGAGAAGAAATAATTCCCGGACTATAAGAAGATTCGGGTAAATCGTAGCTCAATTTCTTACGGGTAAAATCCATCATACGTTGTGCCGGAGCAGTCTGTCGTCTTCCTCCTTGCAACCAGCATTGACGTTCCAGCTCCTCTTGAAAGTGAAGGGGGAGAAGTTGAGAGTTGAGAGTTGAAAGTTGAGAATGATTGAGAGATGGATTGATAGCGAGCAGCCGCTCATTCTGTTGCGCAGCCAACTCTCCACTCTCAATTCTCCACTCTCCACTTCTTAAATCTTCCGGTTGAATTTCCACCACCATTCCAGAGTTGCTCCAACGTGAGCCACGATTGGATGGAGACATGCCGTTTACTACCACCTGCTCCGGTCCGCTGGCGGCAGGAACGATGAAGCCACCGGGACACATACAGAAACTGTATACTCCTCTGCCTTCTACCTGTGTCACAAAACTGTATTCGGCGGCAGGCAGGTATTTGCCCCGTCCGTTTTTATTATGATATTGTATTTGGTCAATCAACATTGCAGGATGTTCCAGGCGGACACCGACAGCAATCCCTTTCGCTTCAACCGTTACGTTATTGGCGGCCAGCCAACGATACACATCTCTTGCCGAATGTCCGGTGGCCAAGATGACCGGTCCGAGAAACGTTTTTCCTGTATTCGTCTCGATACCTTTCACTTCATTGTTGTCGATAATCAGTGCATCCATACGAGTTTGAAAATGCACCTCTCCACCACATTCGATGATGGTATTCCGCATATTCTCAATGACGCGTGGCAACTTGTCTGTTCCAATATGCGGATGCGCATCTACTAATATCGAGGTCGAAGCTCCATGTTGGCAAAATACATTCAGAATCTTATCTACATTTCCTCTTTTTTTGCTCCGGGTATAGAGCTTTCCATCCGAATAAGCTCCTGCACCTCCTTCTCCGAAACTGTAATTTGATTCCGGATCAACAGTGTGTTCCCTGCTGATTTGTGCCAGATCTTTTTTACGCTCACGCACATCTTTTCCGCGTTCGATAACGATGGGACGTAATCCGAGTTCTATGAGGCGTAAGGCTGCAAACAGTCCGCCGGGACCGGCACCGACAACCACCACTTGCGGTTTTCCCTCTACATTATTATATATAGTATGTTCGTACTCATCTTCCTGAGGCATCTCATTGATGTATGCCCTCACCTTCAAATTGACGAAGATTGTCCGTTGGCGTGCATCAATACTCCGCTTCAAGATTCGGGTAGCAGTGATGTCACGCAGATTCAAACCTTTTTCTTTAGAAAGGTATTCCTTTAATTTCTGTTCGTTTACAGCAATTTCGGGGAGGATGCGGAGTTGGTATTCTTGTATCATAGTTCACCACAGATTACACGGATTAACACGGATTTTATCAGATGATATATCTATGAATTCCGTTTTGTAAGTTTGTTACATTGAAATTGATTAATAGTCCTATTCTTTTCTTTGATAGTTTTATATAAGTCATAATTTGTGCTGTATGCACAGGCAATAAGGCTTCAACAGATTTTAATTCAATAACGATATTATTTTCAACTAGAATATCTATTCGATATCCATTATCAAGTCTTACTCCTTTATAATTGATAATTAATTCCTTTTGTTTCTCATATTTAATTCCTGCTTTTTCTAACTCGTAACATAGACAAGTCTCATAAGTACTTTCCAGTAACCCTGGTCCCAAAATATGATGTACCTCATAAGCGCACCCTATAATCTGATATGTCAACTGATTAATATCTTCCATTAAATTCATTTTAATAATCTGTGTTAATCCGTGTAATCTGTGGTGAGCTAACCGAATAAAGCCCTGAACGCCTCTTCCACTTTCCTCACCGGTACTAGTTCTATCTTCAGTTTTTGGGTGTCGATCCCTTGCAAGTTATATTTAGGCAGCAAGAAACGTTTGAAACCTAACTTTTCAGCTTCACCGATACGTTGTTCAATTCGATTCACGGGGCGTATCTCCCCCGACAGGCCGATTTCTCCTGCCATGCAAACTTCCGGTTCGATAGCCGTATCCATATTCGAAGAAAGGATGGCGCTGATAACAGACAAATCAATGGCCGGATCATTAACTTTCAATCCTCCGGCGATATTCAGGAACACATCTTTCTGGGCCAACTTAAATCCTACGCGCTTTTCGAGAACAGCCAGCAGCATATTCATCCTTCTTAAATCAAAACCGGTTGCCGAGCGTTGCGGATTTCCATAGACAGCAGAACTCACCAAAGCCTGCGTCTCAATCAAGAACGGGCGGATTCCTTCAATGGCGGAAGCAATGGCTACCCCGCTCATCCCCTCATGATCCTGACTTAGCAAAAGCTCGGAAGGATTGCTGACTTGGCGCAACCCATCCTGACGCATCTCATAAATACCTAACTCTGCCGTACTACCGAAACGATTCTTGATACTGCGTAGAATACGGTACATATAATGTTGGTCACCTTCAAATTGAAGAACTGTATCTACGATGTGCTCCAGCACTTTAGGTCCTGCAATGCTTCCTTCTTTATTAATATGCCCGATCAGCAACACAGGTGTATGCGTTTCTTTCGCAAAACGAAGAATAGACGCCGAACACTCTCTGACCTGTACGATACTTCCGGGAGACGATTCGATACTCTCGGTAGAAATAGTCTGTATGGAGTCGATGATCACCAGATCGGGATTCGTATTCTTGATATGTACATAAATCTGTTCGAGGGAAGTCTCGCAAACAATGAGACAGTCACTGGAAATAGAAGAGAGACGGTCGGCACGGAGCTTTAGTTGACGTGCACTCTCTTCGCCCGATACATAAAGAATCTTCTTTTCCGGCATGTGCAATACAGTCTGCATGACGAGCGTAGATTTGCCGATTCCCGGTTCACCGCCTATCAGGACCAGAGAACCCGGTACCAGTCCCCCGCCCAATACACGATTCAATTCGTCATCATGCATATTGATACGCGGTTCGTCATCCGCCACTATATCGGCAAGCGCAAGCGGTTTGGGCTTTTGCGTTTCAATCCCCGACACCGGACGGCGGTTGACAGGCTCTTTTCTCACAATTTCTTCTACATACGTATTCCACTCCCCACAGGACGGACATTTACCCACCCACTTCGGTGAATCCTGTCCACAATTACTGCATACATATATGGTTTTCTCTTTTGCCATCGAACTTCCTTTCTTCGTTGTAGGGTACAAAAATAGGGATAATTTATTAGAAATAAGTTATCCCTGGCTAATAGAAATAGATGTATGCCTATATAGTTATCTCTCCGGCTATCGAACGGTTCATCCGGTCACGCACTTCATCCGGGGTATATCCGTGTCCTAATAAGAACATTAATTTGGTGACGGCGGACTCCATCGTGCTGTCGTAACCGGAGACAACACCTGCCTGCAATAGTTGATATCCCGTTTCATAGCGTTCCATCTCCACCATTCCCGCACTACATTGTGTCACATTGACGATTACAATCCCTTGTGCGCTGGCCTGGCAAAGTCTTCGGATAAACCACTCTTTACGGGGAGCATTGCCGGAACCGTATGTTTCGAGTACAATCGCTTTCAGCCCTTCGATTCCTAGAACAGTAGCAATTACATTTTCCTGAATTCCCGGGAATAGTTTCAGTACAGCCACGTTCGTATCCAGCAGATAGTGTGGTTTCAACTTATGTTCCTCTCCGTTCGCATGAATCTGTACATTATTATATTTGATATGAATTCCCGCCTCCGCCAGTACCGGATAATTGAATGACCGGAACGCGTTGAAATTCTCCGCATTGATTTTCATTGTGCGGTTACCTCGCATCAAGTGGTTTTCAAAGAAAATGCAGACTTCCGGTACGAGCGCCTTTCCCTCCTTGTTCCGTGCGATGGCAATCTCGATACTTGTCATCAGATTCTCTTTCCCATCCGTGCGAAGTACCCCTATCGGAAGTTGAGAACCCGTCAGGATGACAGGCTTGTCCAACCCTTCCAGCATAAAACTGAGTGCGGAAGCGGTATATGCCATCGTATCCGTGCCGTGCAAGATTACAAACCCTTGATAGCGTTCATAGTTGTCATGAATAACGTGAACCAGCTTTTGCCACATATCCGGTTCCATATCCGAAGAATCCATCGGCGGATCAAACTGATAGGTGTCTATCGGAAAGTTGAATTTCTGCAATTCGGGGATGTGCTTTTGGAGTTGTTCAAAATTGAAATTCTCCAATGCACCTGTTGCGGCGTTCTCAATCATTCCAATTGTTCCGCCGGTATATATTAGCAATACGGAAGTATTTATAGGGTTCATAAGCTGATTTTGCGTATTTATATTCGCAAATATACTAATATAAATGATATATTTATAGCAAAATGATATAAAAGTGAATCTCTGCTGCAATAAGGGATTACTATGAAATATTCTTTTTATCAGAAAAAAACCGAAAAAAGTGATAGATTGAACGTTTTTATTATTACTTTTGCGACACTTATCAAAAACAAGAGTAGAAACAAGGACTATGATGAAGTACTATCCACATACAGTCACATCCATGTGTACCATGACCCTTAGGGGTTGATGGATAGTTTTTGTGTATCTACGTGATTCACGCCTGTATAAGCAGGCAAAATTCAAATTCAATTTTATTCGTAAACAACCAATCGTTCTGTTATAACATATACGCACAGGACATTGCATTTAAATAAGTATCTTCATGAAAGTAATGAAATTCGGCGGAACATCCGTAGGTTCCGTGAACAGCATTTTAAGCGTAAAGAGAATTGTAGAGTCGGCTGCTGAGCCGGTAATTGTAGTTGTTTCCGCATTGGGAGGCATCACTGACAAATTGATAAACACGTCGAAGATGGCGGCAATGGGAGATTCGGCATACGAAGGCGAGTTCCGTGAAATCGTTTATCGTCATGTGGAAATGATTAAAGAAGTGATTCCTGCCGGTGAAAAGCAGACATCATTGCAACGTCAGATCGGAGAACTGCTGAATGAGTTGAAAGACATCTTTCAGGGAATCTATCTGATTAAAGACCTTTCTCCGAAGACATCGGATACCATTGTAAGTTATGGAGAACGTCTTTCCTCTATCATAGTTACCGAACTGATTGAGGGGGCGCAATGGTTCGATTCGCGCACTTTTATCAAGACTGAAAAGAAACATAATAAACATATTCTGGATGCGGAGCTGACTAATGAACTGGTGAAAAAGGCTTTCAGCTCAGTGCCGAAGGTTGCATTGGTGCCCGGATTTATCTCTTCTGATAAGACGACAGGAGATGTGACAAACTTGGGACGTGGCGGTTCGGACTATACGGCTGCCATTATCGCTGCCGCGCTGGATGCGAATAGTCTGGAAATCTGGACGGATGTAGACGGTTTCATGACGGCTGATCCGCGTGTCATTTCAACTGCTTACACAATTACCGAGCTGAGCTATGTAGAAGCGACAGAACTTTGTAACTTCGGTGCGAAAGTAGTTTATCCGCCTACGATTTATCCGGTATGCCATAAGAATATACCTATTATAATAAAGAATACGTTTAATCCCGATGGCGTGGGAACGGTTATCAAACAAGAGGTTTCCAATCCGCAAAGCAAAGCCATTAAGGGTATTTCCTCCATCAATGATACAAGCCTCATTACTGTTCAAGGACTTGGTATGGTAGGGGTGATCGGTGTTAACTACCGTATCTTTAAGGCATTGGCAAAGAACGGAATCAGCGTGTTCCTTGTATCGCAGGCTTCTTCCGAGAACAGTACTTCTATCGGTGTGCGTAATGCCGATGCGGACTTGGCTTGCGAAGTGCTGAATGAGGAGTTTGCAAAAGAGATCGAGATGGGAGAGATTTCCCCGATTCTTGCAGAAAGAGACTTGGCTACGGTGGCTATCGTAGGTGAAAACATGAAACATACACCGGGTATCGCCGGCAAGCTGTTCGGCACATTGGGACGTAACGGTATCAATGTGATAGCCTGTGCACAGGGTGCTTCGGAAACAAATATCTCTTTTGTGGTGGATGCAAAATCTTTGCGTAAGTCCCTCAACGTTATTCACGACTCTTTCTTCTTGTCCGAATACCAGGTACTGAATCTCTTTATCTGCGGTATCGGTACGGTAGGCGGCAGTCTGGTAGAGCAGATTCGTTGTCAGCAACAGAAGTTGATGATGGAAAACGGACTGAAGCTTCATGTGGTAGGTATCATTGATGCGGCTAAAGCGATGTTCAGCCGTGACGGTTTCGACCTCTCCAATTTCCGCGAGGAACTGAAGCAGAAAGGAAAAGACAGCAACTTGCAAACGATTCGTGAAGAGATAGTAGGCATGAATATTTTCAATTCCGTATTTGTTGACTGTACGGCAAGTGCGGATATTGCATCGTTGTACAAGGATTTGTTGCAGCATAACGTCTCTGTCGTTGCTGCCAATAAGATTGCCGCTTCGTCGGCTTACGAGAATTACCGTGAATTGAAGACAATCGCCCGTCAGCGTGGAGTGAAGTATCTGTTTGAAACCAATGTAGGTGCGGGACTTCCGATTATCAACACAATCAACGACTTGATTCACAGTGGTGACAAGATATTGAAGATTGAGGCGGTGCTTTCGGGTACATTGAATTATATCTTTAATAAGATCAGTGCTGATATACCTTTCAGCCGTACCATCAAGATGGCGCAAGAAGAGCGTTATTCCGAACCGGATCCGCGTATCGACCTCAGTGGAAAAGATGTAATCCGTAAATTGGTGATTCTGGCGCGTGAAGCGGGCTATCGTATCGAACAGGAAGATGTGGAAAAGAATCTTTTTGTGCCGAACGATTTCTTTGAAGGTTCTTTGGATGACTTCTGGAAGAAAGTGCCGAGTCTGGATGCGGACTTTGAAGCCCGTCGTCAAGTCTTGGAGAAGGAGAACAAACATTGGCGTTTTGTGGCAAAACTGGAGAATGGAAAAGCCTCTGTCGGCCTGCAGGAAGTCGGAGCCAACCATCCGTTCTATGGTCTGGAGGGCAGCAACAATATCATTCTGCTGACTACGGAACGTTATAAAGAATATCCGATGATGATTCAGGGATACGGTGCCGGTGCCGGTGTGACTGCCGCCGGAGTTTTTGCCGACATCATGAGTATCGCAAACGTTTAATTCAGTTGAGAGTTGAGGCTTGAGAATGGAGAGTGTCCATGTCCATCCGGTTTCTTTTCATTCTCAACTCTCAACTCTCAACTCTCAACTTATTAAAATGAAACATATTATCATATTGGGAGACGGAATGGCCGATTGGCCGGCGAAGTCATTAGGGAACAAGACGCTCCTGCAATATGCAAAGACGCCTTATATGGATAAGTTAGCCCGCATGGGACGTAACGGACGGTTGATAACCGTGGCCGAAGGTTTCCATCCGGGTAGTGAGGTTGCCAATATGTCCGTATTGGGATATGATCTTCCGAAAGTGTACGAGGGTCGCGGACCGCTGGAAGCTGCCAGTATCGGTGTGGACTTGCAACCGGGGGAGATAGCAATGCGTTGCAACTTAATTTGTGTAGAGGGAGAAATCTTGAAGAATCACTCTTCAGGGCATATCTCTACTGAGGAAGCCGACGTGTTGATAAAATACCTGCAAGAAAATTTGGGGGATGACCGCGTACGTTTCCATACGGGAGTTCAGTACCGCCACTTGCTCGTTATTAAAGGCGGTAATAAGGAATTGGACTGCACGCCTCCTCATGATGTGCCTTTGAAGCCTTTCCGTCCGTTGATGGTGAAACCGTTGGTGCCGGAAGCACAGGAAACGGCGGATCTGATTAATGACTTGATTCTGAAATCGCAGGAACTGCTCAAGAATCATCCTTTGAACTTGAAACGTATAGCCGAAGGCAAAGATCCGGCAAACAGTATCTGGCCTTGGAGTCCCGGTTACCGTCCTCAGATGCCTACCTTCTCCGAGACTTTCCCGCAAGTCAAGAAAGGGGCTGTGATTTCAGCAGTCGATTTGATTAACGGAATCGGTTACTATGCCGGTTTGCGCCGTATTGCCGTAGAAGGAGCTACCGGACTTTATAATACGAATTATGAAAATAAAGTAGCCGCTGCCCTCGAAGCTCTGAAAACTGACGATTTTGTTTATCTGCATATCGAAGCCAGCGATGAGGCCGGACATGAAGGAGACATCGACTTGAAACTCCTGACGATCGAGAATCTTGATAAGCGTGCCGTAGGTCCTATTTACGAAGCTGTGAAAGATTGGGACGAACCCGTAGCAATCGCTGTGTTGCCCGATCATCCTACTCCTTGCGAGCTTCGTACGCATACCTCCGAGCCTGTTCCGTTCTTTATCTGGTATCCGGGCATTGAGCCGGATGAGGTGCAGACGTTCGATGAGGTGGCTGCTTGTAACGGTAGTTACGGTTTGCTGAAAGAAGACGAGTTTATAAAAGCATTCATGAATTTCACACTCACCACAGATTACACGGATTAACACAGATTATTTTCTCGTAATTTCTAATCTGTGTGAATCCGTGTAATCCGTGGTGAACTTAAAATAATAACAATGAAATATTATAGTACCAATAAACAGGCTCCGATCGCTTCTTTGCAAGAAGCAGTCGTTAAAGGCCTTGCCGCAGACAAAGGTTTGTTCATGCCGATGTCCATCAAACCTCTTTCGCAAGAGTTTTACGATACGATTGATACGTTGTCTTTTCAAGAGATAGCGTATCGTGTAGCCGATGCTTTCTTTGGAGAAGACATTCCGGCAGAAACGTTGAAGCAGATTGTATATGATACTTTGAGTTTTGATGTACCGTTGGTAAAGGTATCGGAGAATATTTATTCCCTCGAACTTTTCCATGGTCCCACTTTGGCGTTCAAAGATGTAGGCGGTCGTTTCATGGCACGTCTGCTGGGATATTTTATAAAGAAAGAAGGACAGAAGAACGTAAATGTGCTGGTGGCGACTTCCGGTGATACGGGAAGTGCGGTGGCTAATGGATTCTTAGGAGTGGAAGGTATCCATGTATATGTGCTTTACCCGAAAGGGAAGGTCAGTGAGATTCAGGAAAAGCAATTTACTACGTTGGGACAGAATATTACCGCGCTCGAAGTGGACGGAACATTCGACGACTGTCAGGCATTGGTAAAGTCGGCTTTCATGGATAAGGAGTTGAATGAACATCTTTCTTTGACTTCCGCTAATTCCATTAACGTAGCCCGTTTTCTTCCGCAGGCGTTTTATTATTTCTATGCATACGCCCAGTTGAAACGTGCCGGAAAGGCGGACAATGCAGTGATCTGTGTACCTAGCGGAAACTTTGGAAATATCACAGCTGGATTGTTTGGCAAAAAGATGGGCTTGCCTGTGAAGCGTTTTATTGCCGCCAACAACCGTAATGATATTTTCTATCAATATCTGCAAACCGGTAAATACAGTCCCCGTCCTTCCATTGCTACCATTGCCAACGCCATGGACGTGGGCGATCCGAGTAACTTTGCCCGTGTGCTCGATTTGTACGGAGGTTCTCATGCGGCTATCTCAGCCGAGATTTCGGGAACTACTTATACCGACGAACAAATTCGCGAGACAGTGAAAGAGACTTGGAAAGATCATCATTACCTGCTTGACCCTCACGGTGCTTGCGGTTATCGTGCGTTGATGGACGGCTTGCAACCGGGTGAAACCGGAGTATTCTTGGAAACAGCTCATCCTGCCAAGTTCCTCGAAACAGTAGAAGGTATTATTGGCGAGGCTGTGGAAATCCCTGGCAAATTGCAGGAGTTTATGAAAGGTGAGAAGAAGAGCCTGCCTATGTCTAAAGACTTTGCGGACTTTAAAAAGTATCTACTAGCGCTTTAATCGTATGGAAGTTTTGTCTTACGAGGAAATTTAAAATACGGCTTTTATTGTCACTTGTTACTTTTGAAAGATAGCATGCTCATAATCAGAATTGATTCAGTGACGATAAATGGTGACAATAGAATAGTTTTATACTTCTATTGTCACTTTTAAGTTATAAAATATAGGCTTTCTAGCTGCAAAGTGTAGGAAAAGGTAAGTTGTCTTTTTCGGTATCAGAGTTGAATTTTAATAGAAATTTACAGTACGTTTGTCTATGTCTGAGATGAACAATAACCTTGGTAAATAGCTTCGATAGCATGGATTATGTGTGATAATATGCTCAATGATTTAAGAATTGATAATAAAATAAGGGCAAGTGTATGGTAAATCATTAAAAGATATGTATATTTGCCGACATAGCTAAAGAAGGCGTTCTAAAGCTTTTTTGTAAATAAGATAAAAAGAAGCGTTGTGCTTCATTCTTGTCAACGAAAACCTGAGAAATTTTCAACAGAGTACAAGAATGGCATGAGCGGTTCTCACGTGTATAGCGTGGGACTGCTGTCCATTTTGTACTCTTGGTTTTCTCAGGACCTTCGTTGACGGAATGGCACGCAGTTCCACGTTTCCGTTTTTATAAATTCTGCCTTGGGGACTGCGGACAGAGCAAACATATATTAATTATGAAAGTTAAGCTTTTATGTACTATGTTATTACTAGGATGGTTCATGACTTCATGTAGTAATAATGAAGATGAATCGAATGATGAAAGAGTATTAGATGAAAATGATGTACCTGGTGGGGATGAGTCACCAGATGACCAAAAAAATGAGTATGTTTGGGATGGTAGCTATCCAACTGATATTGTTATGGCAAAGAAATGGTTGGGCAATCCTTCTATTTTTGATACAGATGGTTCTAAGTGTGTATTTGTTATCAATAGTGTTAAACAATTAACGGCTTTACATATATTAGTCTGCAATAAAGCTAAAATAGATAATACGCATGATTACATGTTTCCATATTATGTGAATGCAACTTATAAGTTATCTACAGATTTAGATTTGAATGGTAAAGAATGGACTCCAATTGGTTGGAATTCGGCGGTAGGTGATGAATGGACTTCTTTCTTTTCAGGACGTTTTGATGGACAAGGGCATCGTATAACAGGGCTGAATATCTCAATGGATATGGGTGATTGTTCATTATCAAAGGCTTATCTTGGCTTTCTGTCTAGCTGGAGTAATGTGAATAACTTAAGAGTTGAAGGTGATATTAGTATTTCGAATTATAAAGGTTTATATTTGAATGTAGGAGGAGTTGTGGGTATGAGCAGTAATTGCTCATTTTGTAGTTTTGAAGGACATATACAGTTAAAAAATTGTATGTATGACAAGGCTGTGCCGGAGAAGAGTCAACAGAGAAATGTTGGTGGTATTTTAGGGGAAAATAGGGGTGGTGATCACATAAGAGCATGTTTTGCAGATGTGACAATACAGGGAGAGAATATCGATAAGAATAATCGGTGGGGAGGAATTCTGGGTGAGGATCATTATAGCATAGTGGATAAACTCGAACCACACGTTTATGGATGTACTTGGTATTATGATGAGATAAATCAAAAAGGATATAAACAATGCTATTCTGGTTGGAACCAAACTGCATTTTTTCAGAAATATGAAAATGCTTCTTTTTGTAATGTTTCAGAATTGGACGAACGAGTGGGTATAATGAATAATCATGCAAAAGGAGAAGATGAATACCGTTGGAGTATGGATGGAACTTTATTAAAACTTGTGAAATTATGATTGATCTGTTTATTTACCCTTTAAATTGGCCGTTGATATGAAAACTTATAATATTGTATTATTCTTTCTTATTATTTTATGTAGTAATTTTTGTGATTTGGCTATGGCGCAATCAGATGATAAGTCTGATAGGATAAGGTTCGGTGTAAAAGGGGGAGTACATCTCTCTACTATGCATTATTCAAATCTTGATTCTTACAGTCCCGAATGGCTTTCCAATGGAGTCGGAGGACTATTCGCTGAATTTGATTTAGGCGAGAAACGAAAGTTCACTATTCGTCCGGAGATACTTTTTCTTTCTCGAAGTGCTGAAATAAAAGATGATAATATCTTTTATAAATTAAAAGCGAAATATACTGATTTTCGTATACCTCTTATTTACAATTTCTCTAATCCATCTAAAGTAAGTCCTTACATTTATGTAACTCCTATATTGGGGATAGCCAGGGGAGGTAAAATTAACTATACTGAATATTATGATGGTGAAGCGTATGAATGGGACCCTTTGGAGGTTAGTGATGCAAATCTTTCCAAAATGAATTTCAGTGTTGCAGCCGGGCTTGGTGTTCGAATACCTGTTAAGATAGCTACTGAAAAAAAAAATTATCTGGCGTTGGAGGCTAATTATCAATATGGCATTACAAATACTTATGGCGGTAAAGAGAAAGATGGAGAAGCTATTGCCGTTAATCAAGCGATATATGATATTACCGGTATGCGTAGACATCAAGGAATAGAGCTAACTGCCGCTTTATCCGTTCCTTTGAGTGTTTTTAAAAAGACACCCAAGAAAGAAAAACCGATTTCGATTATTAAGACTGAGACATCTGTCATCGTGGAACAAGCACCGATAGTCGTTGAAAAGGAAAAACCGTGTTATACATTGGAAGAAATTCTTGATTTAATTGTTGCTCAGAAACCCATTACAGGAAAAACTATTTGTGCGGTAGACGTCATCAATTTTGAGTTTGGGAAAAGTTCTATAAATAAGAACTCGTATGCTTATCTTGATAAAATAGTAATGTTGATGAAAAGGACGAATCTTTGCATCGAAATCAAAGGACATACGGATAATGTTGGGAAAGAGGATTTTAATCTGGAACTTTCTAGAAAAAGAGCAAAGGCTGTTTATGATTACTTGATTAAAAAAGGTGTCAGCCCTTCCAAACTTTCTTATACTTATTATGGAATGACTAAGCCGATTGCTTCCAATGATACGGAAGAAGGCAGATTAATTAACCGTAGAGTGGAATTTGAGATTAAATAAATAGGAGGATAAAATATGAAAACTACATATTTACTATTGGAACGGATAAAAATGTCTTTAGCGATATTATTTTGTCTTTTTGTGATATCAAGTTGTATTTCTGATGGATACGAAACCGTTGTGTTGGAAAAAGGGAATACGCAAGCGCGCAAAATGCTTTTAGGAGGATGGAAACTATCGTCTAAAACTGTGGTGGACGAGAATGGAAAAGAAATATCCCGAGAAGATATTTCAGAGGATTCTATGTTGGAATTCTTTGATGATGGAAGCTGTATAGAGACATTTCCCGATGGCAATACAATGAAACAGGATTGGAGCTTGTCCGATGACTTTTATTCTGTTTCAATTTCGGATGCGCATTATGAAATATATACATTGGGAAAAAATATTCTGGTCTTGATTATAGAGTACGAAGAGCATTATCTGAAGTTGATTTATTATAAAGTATCGTCTCCTGAACCGGAAGAAGAAGGCGAAGGAGAGATTGGAGGAATAGATGATAATAATCCTTATAGACCGTATGCAGCAGATAAAAAAGTTACAAAGATTGTTGTTGACGGATCGAATACTTATACTTTCGAATATGATAGTAAGGGACGTATCATGAGATATAAAACTCCAAGTAAGACTTATACGTTCACCTATGATGATACAAAGGTTTATTTGTGGTTTAATGGGAAAATCGTTAATACAGGCTTGGTTGGTTCTAACGGTTATTTGACAACAATATGGGAAGGTTATGACGCTAGCAGAGGAGTAAGTACGTTTACTTATAACTCGAACAAGAATATAAGTAAGTTGGAATATGAGGGAAATGTTACGCAGATTTGGACACCAATTTATTCCGGTGGTAATATGGAGAGGTTGTATAGTGACGGTTCTCATAATTTCACTTATCATTCTTCTTTGGATAATTATTTGAACATAGACCTAAACGGATTCATATCTGCCATGTATCAATGGGAATGGTTTATGCATGATGCAGAAGTTATTTGGGGGTTGTTTGATTTTTATGGAAAACGATCTGTAGATTTTCTTAGCAAAGAGAAAACTAATCAATGGACTAATTCCTTTGATTATTATTGGGCGGAGAGGGATGACCTCTTTGCTTTACGCATTACTCAAATGAGAACAGGGCTTAATGCAAACTTTAATAGAAAGTATGAAATATATACTACTGATTAATAATTAGTGTTGTTACTAAAAATGGCTGAAATGAAGTAGGGTTTTTCTATTTCATTTCGGTCTTTTGTCTTAATGAGCAAGATAAACAAGATACTCTCCTATGCAATGGATTGTGAATTGATTGGCTGTAGCCTCATTGAGTGTACCTTGCCACCAATTGCTAAAGTCACTGAGAGGATAAACCAATTCTTTTCCTTTCAATCCTTTTGCTCCGAAATTGATAATGGAAACTTGCTGACCGGGATGCGACTCGAATGTCTGTGTACCACTGGCGGGCATAAATACACCGTAATCGGTAATAGTTCTGACTTCCAGATTCTCTTTCATATAGTCTATGAGCAGACTGATATTTCCTAATGTATGATCTTCCCGTTTGCCGGTGGCTCCTACGATGGCAATCTTCCGATAGCCTTTCTTTTGCAGAAACAGGACAGCTTTGGTCTGGTCGTTCGTCTCTTGGTCGGCTATCCGGTGGATGATAGGAGCAAACAATTCCTTATATTCCGGTGAAAGGGAGTCACCGTCGCCGATAATCACATCCGGAGTATGTCCGCGTGAAATATATTCATTGGCTGCCCCGTCACAGCAAACTACGAATTTTGCCTCTTCCAACATTCGTAAAGGAAGAGGATGGGTAGGATATTCGCCATTGGCAAGTATCACAGCCTCAGGAGTATAGTGCTCGTTTATCATGGTACGCTCATTAATCTTTTCCATTTAAAGTAGCCAAAGATAGCGATAATGGAATAAAGTCCGTATAAAGCAGAGGTGAAATAAAGGTCTTTATAAATATAAAGTCCGCAACAGACTATATCGACAAGAATCCAGGCAAACCACTGTTCGATATACTTGCGTGCCAACATCCACATACCCACAATACTTAGTGCCGTAGTGAAACTATCCAACCATGGCACGTTACTGTCGGTGTACTCGATAAGTATCCAGGCAATGCCGAGAAATGAAATGATAAATACAAAGAAAAGAGGGAGATAATATCTACACGGAGTATGGACGATAGAAAGTTGTTGCAATTTATCATTTTTTTCCATGTCGGCAGATTCCCGGCTTTTTCCTTTTCTTCGTCCCCACATCCAGAAAAACCATCCATAGACCGCCGCTATCAGATAATAGATATTGATACCGAAGTCTGCATACAGCCCCGCTTTGTAATAGACGAAGATGTAGATAGCAGGCATGATGATACCCGCTATCCAAAGATAGATGCTTGCCCGGTATTCCAACCAAAGGTAGACCAAACCGACTACTGTACCGAATATTTCAAGGAAATTCATATCCATCATTCAAGCCTGTATTTTATTTAGAAACGGAGGGTGAGGTGTGCCAGAATATTGGTACCTGCCATCGGGTAGAAGCGTGGATCATGCTTTATCGCATACGCTTTTGTCTTATCCCCATTCTCATAAAGTGCCACACTTTGGGAGTATCCGTTTGTCTCATATTTCGTATTGAACAAGTTATAGACGGTAGCTCCTATCGTGATTCGCTTTGTGTGGCGGGTTTTAAAGGAGTAAGAGGCACTCAGGTGATTGACGAAATAAGCATCGAGTGAATTCTCTTTTGTACCGAAATTGTCGAGATACTGGCGGCTGACATATTGTGACTGGAGAGCAATTTCCAGTCCGTTGCTTCCGAGAGTAATCAGGCTGTTTCCGATGAAAGAAGGAGAGAAGGCGATCGGAGTGTTTCCACCCTCGATAGCTGTCTGCGTATATAAGTCATCGACAATCTCACCATTCACCAGGCTTTCATCATACACATAACCTACGTAGTTCTTGATACGGTTTTTGCTCCATGTGCCGTTAAGATCCCAACGCAGCCAATCATTGAATTTTGCGCCTAATGACAACTCGATCCCCATGCGATAGCTGTCTTTTACGTTCTCTGCCATCGCTTCGCCTATATCATTGGTCTTTCCGTTCAATACCAACTGGTCTGTGTAGTCCATATAATACAGGTTTACACCGGCCGTAAACCATTCACTACGGTAGGTATATCCCAACTCATAGTCCAATAACTTTTCCGCTGTGGGATGTTCGTCAAACATTCCATCCGTATAATTGTTGCGGGTAGGTTCTTTCTGAGCTACCGAGAAAGAGGCGTATGTGCTATGGTTCGGATTGATTTGCCAGAAAAGTCCGGCTTTCGGATTGAAGAAGCTGAAGTGTTCTCTCACATCCAGTCGCTGCAAACGCTCGGGAGTAGCGGTGAAGTCCCATTTATCATTATCCCCATCAATCGTATAACGGATATAACGGTATTGCAGATCTGCGTAGGCACTCAGGCTGCCGGTCAGTTGGTAATTGGCTTTCAAATAGATATTCCCGTCCGTCTTTCCGCCGTTATTACGGTAATACTCATGTTCCGGGTCGAGTTGTTCGGTATAATTCTTTACCCACAAAACTTTTCCATAATGGTCGTTACTGTATCGGTTGAGTCCGCCGCCTAGCGAAGCGTTCAGTCTTTCATTCTGGTAATTCAGAGAGAAGATACCGCCGCCGAAATCACTGTCCACCAACTTCTGGCGTACGAGATTTGTTTTCTTCTGCGGTTCGCTGTTATCCGGCAGGTAGAAAGGCTTCAAACCATATTCCTCCAATGTACGTCCGTTCTTGTATTCCTGATAATAACCGAAGCCATTGGTATAATGGAAAGCGATATTCAGATTCCATGCCGGAGAGAAGATATGATTGAACAGAAGTTGATAATGTGTCTGTCGGTAATTATCCGTTTGATCATCATAAAAGCCGATCGGATTACCTTTTCCTTTATTATCATCCAGAATGACTCCGTTCGGATTATATGTCCGGTCGTTCTCCAGTTGTTCTTTGCTGATACCGTCCCAAGCATGATAAGTCTTCTCCTTTCCACCGAAAGTGATAAACTTGATCGTTGTGCTCTCACCGAAGTAACCGCCTTGCACGAAATATGATTTCAGGTCTGATGAGGCGCGGTCGCGGTATCCGTCACTCTGGATATTAGAGAGCCGCGCATCGAATGCCCAATATTTGTTAATCAGCCCGGTCCCGACTTTGATCGTTTCTTTGTGCGTGTTGAATGAACCGTAAGAGCCGGAAACTTCGGCGTATGGTTGGGATGAAATGCTTTGCGTACGCATATTGATACTGGCGCCGAATGCTCCCGAACCGTTGGTCGATGTGCCTGCTCCCCGTTGAATCTGCATATCTTCCAGAGAAGAGGCGAAGTCGGGAGTATTTACCCAGAAGATAGCGTGGCTCTCCGCATCGTTCATCGGAATACCGTTGGCGGTGACGTTAATACGGGTAGCGTCCGTTCCGCGAACGCGAATCGTAGTATATCCTACTCCCGCTCCGGCATCTGAGGTTGTCAGTACGGAAGGAGTGGCAGATAATAGGAATGGGATATCCTGTCCGAAATTCTGTTTACTGATCTGTTCTTTTCTTACATTGGTGAATGCTACCGGAGTTTTCGCCGTAGCACGCGTGGATACTACCTGCACTTCTTGCAGGTTTACAACTTTCAGACTGTCCGCTTTAGCACTCGTCTGTGCATGGACAGCAAAGCCTGCGCCCGATAAGGCGATGGCCATCATAACAATTCTTTTCATCTTGCTTATTTGTTAGTTCTCTACGCCGGCATTACCCGGTTCAGATTCTATGGGTATGTTCTCAGCCCGTCATGTTAAGGCACCCCTACCAGTGAATCGGATGCAAAAATACAGCATTTACAGGAGGAAAGCAAAAAAAACTTTTAGATTTGCTAAAAACAATATAACTTTGCAATTCGTTAAAAAGGACAAACAACCATTTATTCATTTAATACATTTAGATTATGTTACTATTATTTCAAGCAACACAAGCTGCGGATTCCGTGCAAGTGGCCGCAGATGAGCTGATGAAAGAGGCGATTGCCAACGCTGAAGGTTTGGACAAGCTTTCATTGATAACCCAACAACTGATTGATTTTGGTATTCGTGCCGGAGAACGTATCCTGATAGCGGTCATTGTCTTTATCGTAGGGCGTTTCCTTATTTCGATGCTCAATAAATTTGTAGGGCGTTTGATGGATAAGAGAAAGGTTGATATAAGTATCAAAACTTTCGTCCGGAGTTTGGTGAATATCCTATTGACTATTCTGTTGATTATTTCGGTTGTCGGTGCTTTGGGAGTAGAAACAACTTCGTTTGCGGCTTTGCTGGCATCTGCCGGTGTGGCTGTCGGTATGGCGTTATCCGGTAACTTGCAGAACTTTGCCGGAGGACTGATCGTGTTGCTGTTCAAACCTTATAAAGTAGGCGATTGGATTGAAAGTCAGGGCGTTTCGGGCACAGTAAAAGAAATACAGATTTTCCACACTATTCTGACTACTGCGGATAACAAAGTGATTTATGTACCGAACGGAGCGATGAGTAGCGGTGTGGTTACCAATTATAGTAATCAGGTGACTCGTCGTGTAGAGTGGATTGTAGGAATCGATTATGGAGAAGATTATGACAAGGTACAGGAAGTCGTTTATGAGATTCTTGCTGCCGATAAGCGTATCCTGAATGAACCCGCCCCATTTGTAGCTCTTCATGCATTGGACGCAAGCAGTGTGAATGTAGTAGCGCGTGTTTGGGTGAACAGCTCGGATTATTGGGGAGTTTATTTCGACATCAACAAGGCTATTTACGAAACCTTCAATGAAAAGGGTATCAATTTCCCGTTCCCGCAGCTTACAGTGCATCAAGGCTGATTATCATACCGTATATAATAGAAAACGAGAGAGTCTCACTTTTGTGGAACTCTCTCGTTTTATTTAGAACAATAGTCTGGTGTGATTGAATGAATTTACTTTTATTTAATACCGAAATCTTCGGCTAGCTCGTATCTGTCTTCTTTAATCCCCAGTACGTGATTGATTTTCCTTCTTTTTTCAAGATCCTTGAAATAATTTTCTACGACCTGATAGAGATTAAAGTTTGTAGTAGATCCGGCGGCTAAATCGAGTGACTCCACCAGCTTTTCTACGGCTTGATGGATTTTCTCTGCGTCTATCAGATGCAGTTCGTTACTGTGTAT
>UMBU01017817.1_pt1 | contig 22964 bp, 20 predicted proteins | sample 1964051 | NCBI WGS metagenome assembly UMBU01 (sample SAMEA4835949, study PRJEB28245) | human gut metagenome | biome: gut microbiome; material: fecal sample | place: Denmark | collected 2008
TAAATATATTTCAAGCGATATGCCGATAATCTTATCCGTATCTGTCTGTACCTTTATGTGCTTCTTCGCTGCATAGTACATAACCGCCAGCTTCGGAAAAACCGTCAGATAGTCTTTTTCACACACCTTACAGCCTTTTCCCTCAATCGCTCTTTCTGAAATTTTTGCCTTCCACGAGTGTCCCAGTGGGCATTTCCACCACACGCTCTGCATTGAGTGCCTTGATATTTTGTTTGGGGAAATATCTTTGTTCTTTTCGTAGTCCCATTCCGAAAGAAGATGTGTGTCCGTCGTTGCTAAATCATTATACCCCGTCATAACCGCCCGATCCGCACAGACAGGACATACCGTTCCTTTTACACGAGCATACACGACTGACTGCCATTCATACCCGCACTCTCTACACTTCCACCAGACATTTCTGCGGGACTTTTCATTTATCATATCAGGAGTAAGCGGAAGATTCCGGTCTGACCATTCCTGTGCAAGCTGAGGGTGCGTTGTGGCGAAATCATTAAATCCTTTCAGCAGAAGTTGTCCACTGCAATAAGGGCATTGGCTGCCACCTGAACGAGTGGAAATAAGGGTATTCCATTCGTGACCTTTTCTGCACTTCCACCATACCTTCCGATTCGCAAAAACTGTAACCATATCAGGCTTTAATGGGTAATTCCTCTCAGACCACTCAGAAGCGATTAGAGGGCGCTGTGAGGCAAGGTCGTTAAATCCCTCCAAGACCTTGTTATGAGAGCAATACGGGCAGCCTGTGCCGCTTATCGCTCTGCTCTTAACCGTTGCTGTCCATTCGTGACCATATTTATCCTGCCAAATCACTTTTTTATGAGAGCCTGTCGTTACCATTGTCGGTTTCAGCGGATCATTCTTACTCGACCATTCATCAGCCAGCTCCGGCTTCAGCGTTGCCAGATCATTGATACCCTCTATCACTCTTGCGCCTGAGCAGATTGGGCAGTTTTCGCCGTTTGAACGAGCTTTAACACTTGTCTGCCATTCGTGACCGCAAGCGCCTTTCCACCAAACGACTTTGTTTGAGCCGTATGTAATTCTATCCGGTGTAAGCGGCAGGTTTTTATCCGACCATTCTGCAACAAGCTCAGGGTGTACCTCTGATAAAATATTGCTCATACTCAATCCTCTCCTTCCTCTGCGATTAGCTTCATTATATTTGGAAAGCGTAGATTGGTATAGTTTGCGACGAGGCGAGTAAAAACTATGAGAAAATACAGAAGCCCCTGAGAAGCTATAACTTCTCAGGGGCGGTGTGAAACTAAAAATTATGCGATTTTTTTGTTGCTGCACCGATTTTAGCACCGATTGGTGTAAAATTGGTGTATTTGTGTAAAATCCGAGGTTTTCGGAAAATGAAGTACATCTCGTTTTAGTAGAGCTTTGCGCCCGCCGGAATATGGTCATCTACAATCAGAAGATGGAGCTTTTCTTCGCCTTCTTCGTGGTGTACCGCACTAATCAGCATACCGCAGGAATCAATGCCCATCATCGGTCTTGGCGGAAGATTGGTAATAGCGATACAGGTCTTGCCGACAAGCTCCTCCGGCTCGTAATAGGCGTGAATACCGCTTAAAATCACTCTGTTAGCGCCTGTGCCGTCGTCCAGCGTGAATTTTAAAAGCTTCTTGGACTTTGGTACTGCTTCGCAGGCAAGCACCTTGACCGCCCGGAAATCGGACTTAGAGAAAGTCTCAAAATCTACGAAATCCTTGAACAAAGGCTCGATCTCTACTTTAGAGAAGTCGATCTTTTCCGGCTCGGCTTTTGGCGCTTCGGACTCGGTTTTGTTTACACCATTTTCGTCCTTTACACCATTCAAGGGTTTCATTGTGGGGAACAGCAAAACATCGCGGATGGCCGGGGAATCCGTCAGCAGCATCACAAGGCGATCGATGCCGTAGCCGATGCCACCCGTCGGGGGCATGCCGTACTCAAGCGCATTCAGGAAGTCCTCGTCCGTGTGGTTCGCTTCCTCGTCGCCCGCAGCAAACGCCGCGTCCTGCGCCGCAAAACGCTCTCTCTGGTCGATCGGGTCGTTCAGCTCGGAGTACGCGTTGCACATTTCCCACGTGTTGATGAACAGCTCAAAGCGCTCCACCTTCGTCGGGTCGCTCGGCTTCTTTTTCGTCAGCGGAGAAATCGCCAGCGGGTGGTCCATGATGAACGTCGGCTGAATGAGCTCCTTCTCGCAGTATTCCTCAAAGAACAGGTTGATGATGTCGCCTTTCGTGTGACGCTCCTCATATTCAATGTGGTGCTCTTTTGCAAGCGCCTTCGCTTCTTCGTCGGTCTTCACTTCGTCAAAGTCGATGCCCGCATACTTCTTGATGGCGTCGTTCATCGTCAAGCGCGCAAACGGCTTCGAGAGGTCGATTTCCACACCGTTATACGTGATGACCGCGCTGCCGCACACCTTCTCGGCAAGGTAACGGAACATGTTCTCCGTCAGCTCCATCATGCCGTAATAATCCGTGTAGGCCTGGTAAAGCTCCATCAGCGTGAACTCCGGGTTGTGGCGCGTATCGACGCCCTCGTTGCGGAACACACGGCCAATCTCGTAAACCTTTTCAAGGCCGCCTACGATGAGGCGCTTCAGGTAAAGCTCCAGAGAAATACGCAGCTTCACGTCTTCGTTCAGCGCGTTATAATGCGTCTCAAACGGACGCGCCGCCGCACCGCCGGCATTCGAAACCAGCATCGGGGTCTCCACTTCCATAAATCCTCTGCCGTCGAGGAAATTGCGGATCTCCTTAATGATCTTCGAGCGCTTTACAAACGTGTCCTTCACTTCCGGGTTCACGATGAGATCGACGTATCTCTGGCGGTAGCGCATATCGGTGTTCGTCAGGCCGTGGAACTTCTCCGGCAGCACCTGCAGGCTCTTCGAGAGCAGCGTCACAGCCGAAGCGTGAATAGAAATCTCGCCGGTTTTTGTCTTGAACACCTCGCCGCGCACGCCGATGATGTCGCCGATGTCAAATTTCTTAAAATCCTTGTAGCTGTCTTCGCCCACAGCGTCACGCGCCACATAGCACTGGATGCCGCCCTTTAAGTCCTGCACATTGCAGAACGATGCCTTGCCCATGACGCGCTTGCTCATCATACGGCCGGCCACCACAACTTCTTTGCCCTCAAGTGCGTCGAAATCGTCTTTAATTTCCGCGCTGTGGTGCGTCACGTCAAATTTCGTGATCTGGAACGGGTCTTTGCCGTCTTCTACAAGCTGAGCGAGCTTCTCTCTGCGTACGCGCAGCACTTCGGTCAGTTCCGCTTCCGTTTCCGGGGTCTTCTTTTCTGCCATTTTCTGCCTTCCTTTCCCCGCCGCACGGCGGTCACAAAAAAAGCGGGCGGATTTTCCATCCGCACCGCCTGATTCTCAATTAAGATACGGAGATGATCGTGTACTCCACGATGCCTGCGGGTGTCTCCACTTCAACGGTCTGTCCGACCTTCGCGCCGACAAGTGCTTTGCCCACGGCGGATTCATCGGAGATCTTGCCCTGGCGCGGGTTTGCTTCGTTAGAGCCCACAATGCTGAAGCTGCGCTCGGCTTCACTGCCGTCCGCACGTTTCGTTTTTACAAATACGGAAGAACCGATGTGCACAGTATCTGCCGCAAGGTTTTCCTTCTCGATGACGCGTGCGTTGCTCACCATCACTTCAAGGTCGGCGATGCGCGCCTCAAGGATAGCCTGATCGTTCTTTGCTTCGTCATATTCGCTGTTCTCGGAAAGGTCGCCGAAAGAAAGCGCTTCTTTAATTTTTTCCGCAACTTCTTTTCTGCGGTTGACCTTCAAATCCTCCAGTTCAGCCTGCAATGCCGCAAGGCCTTCCTCTGTAACATAATATGCCTTTTCTGCCATAGTAAATAAACCACCTTTATTTGTAATTCCGAAAAACGGGTAAATGCGTACACTAATGTTCTTTATTATAGCGATTTTGGTACCAAATGTCAATGTTTTTTACGACGGAAAAGTGTACAGAATAAGCCGTTTTTCCGCCCCATCTTTGCTCATTTCCCCCATTCCCGCCCTACCCCGCACAAAGCCCCGCTTCTTTCATAAAATGCCTTTTCCGTTATGCGATAGATTTCCCTTGTGTTTTATACGGGATATGGTAGAATGAAAGCGTAAAATTAAATTTCAAACGCACAACATGTACAAAGCACAGTTACAAGGAGGCTCATCTTGAAAAAGTATCGGGCATCGGCTTTGATGTTTCTGCTTTTTGAAGGCGTAGCGGTTACGCTGTGGCTCACAAAAAGCAACCTGTTTTATTTATTCAATTTCAGCTACATAGGTTCTTGCCTTTCGGTCGGCTTAGCGCTTTTCACCGCGGGAAAACGCTATGCGCGGCAGTTTGTGCAGCTTGCAGTCGGTCTTTACATGCTCGTGTATCTGGGACTGATGTCGCAGGAGAACATGCAGATTGAGGGCTTTTGGTACTATCTGTTTTCCGGCGTGTTCGAGGCGGCGACGATTCACTACGCCGTCGCAAAAATTTTCGGCCCGCTGCTTTTCGGCCGCGGCTGGTGCGGTTATGCCTGCTGGACAGCCATGGTCTTAGACTTGCTCCCGTTCAAAGTGCCGCAAAAGCCCCGCAAAGAAAAGCTGGGCACGCTGCGCTATGTGATGTTCGCGCTCTCGTTCGCGCTCGTCTCCGCCCTGTTCCTGATGAAGTTCTCGAACCTCGAGCGCATCATGTTCTGGCTGTTCCTCATCGGCAACATTCTTTACTATGCCGGCGGCATCGCGCTCGCGTTTATTTTTAAGGATAACCGCGCGTTCTGCAAATATCTTTGCCCGATCACCGTCTTCTTAAAGCCGATGAGCTATTTTTCACTCCTGCGCGTACATTGCGATGAAAGCAAATGTGTCCAATGCGGCAAATGCCTGAAGGTCTGCCCGATGAACGTCGAGGTCAACAAAGAAAGCCGAAAGCGCAAAAACGCCACGGAGTGCATCCTGTGCTATGCATGCACCAAGGTCTGTCCCAAAAAAGCGCTGCACTAAATACTGAACAGCTCACTTTTCATCTTTCGTCCTCCTCTCGGGCTAAGCCCAGTTTATCACTTTACGCCGCGTCAAAGTCAATAGAAAACATTGCGATTTTTCAAAATCTGTGCTATACTTTTTTCGTATTGTATTGTATCTCCTACGGAGAATAATAACAAGAAAGGAAAATTGAATATGAACAAGAAATTTAACGCAAAGCAGCTCACTCTGCTCGGCCTGATGACGGCGCTTTTGCTGCTGATGTCCTTTACGCCGCTCGGCTATCTGAACATCGGGCCGCTCGCCATCACGTTCAACGTTATCCCGGTTGCCGTGTCCGCACTGGCCCTCGGACCTGTAGGTGGTCTCATCGCAGGATCCGTCTTCGGCCTCACAAGCTTTCTGCAGGCGATCGGCGTCGGCGGTGTGAGTATGCTCGGGTCCACGCTTTTTAGCATCAACCCGTTTTTCTCCATTTTGCTGTGCTTTGTCCCGCGTATGCTGGACGGCTTTTTGCTCGGCTACATCTTCCGCAGCGTCAGTAAGCTGAACCGCGTCGCCGCGTGCTTCGTCACGGGCTTCGCCGCTGCGTTCTTAAATACGCTTTTCTTCATGTCCGCACTCATCCTGCTTTTCGGGCAAACCGAGTACATGCAGGGCTTGATCAACGGCCAAAACATTCTGCTGTTCGTCTGCGCGTTCGTCGGCGTCAACGCCGTGTTCGAGATGCTCTCGTCCACCGTCATCACCGGCGCCGTCGGCAGCGTTCTCTTAAAAGCCGGGTTTATTCAAACACCCGCTAAAAAAGCAGATTAAAAGGAGGTCCTACCATGATCTTAGCCATCGATATCGGCAACACCAACATTGTCATCGGCTGCTGTGCCGATGGACAGGTCATTTTCCGCGAACGCGTTTCCACAAACCCCACCGCAACGGTGCTCGAATATGCCGCCATGCTCAAAATGGCGTTTGATATGAACCGCGCAGACATCACCGCGGTTGACGGCGCGATTCTCTCATCCGTCGTCCCGGCCGTCACGCTCACCATGCGCGACGCGGTGCACAAATACCTGCACCTCACGCCGCTCGTCGTCGGCCCCGGCATCAAAACCGGCCTGCGCATCCACATCGATAATCCCGCCCAGCTCGGCAGCGACCTCGTCGTGGACGCCGTCGCGGGCATCCATCACTATCCCCTCCCGCAGATCATCATCGATATGGGTACCGCCACCACCGTCTCCGTTCTGGATGCGGAGGGCGGATACCGCGGCGGCATGATTCTGCCGGGTGTGGCCGTCTCGCACGATGCCCTCGCAAGCCGCACCGCGCAGCTGCCGAAGGTCGCGTTCGAGCTGCCGAAGCACACCATCGGCACAAATTCCGTAGATTGCCTCAAAAGCGGCCTGCTCTACGGCAACGCCGGCGCACTGGACGGCCTCATCGACCGCATCAACGTGGAATTAAACACCCCCTGCACGGTCGTCGCAACCGGCGGACTCTCCTCCGTCATCGCGCCCCTTTGCCGCAACAAGATCATCTTAGATGACGACCTGCTCCTTAAAGGGCTCTCCATCCTCTTTGAAAAAAACAAACCGAAAAACTGAAGACGCCCCGGCGCTTCAAGTCAATACAATACACACAAAAAGCACGCAGATTTTCATGCTCTGCGTGCTTTCTTTATGTCCGTTTATACGCCGAACCCCCGTCTTTCCGCCTCTTTCAAAAGTGCCGGCTGAATTTCCGGGTACGTCCAGTTTTCCGGCAGAGCGTCGCATAATACAATTTTCTCCATCTCGCTGTGTATCTCCCCAAACGATGCGATTTCCGCATAAAACAGCCCGCCGAACGCTTCCTCGCCCGTCTCGTTCACGCGCGTTTTGCCCGTCACGGAGTACACGCAGATCGGACGAATCTCAAATTTCACCGCACCCGTTTCTTCCATAAGCTCGCGCTTCGCCGTCTCTGCAATCGCCTCCCCCGTCTCTCTGTGCCCGCCCGGAAACTCCAGCGTCTCGCGCTTCTTGTGCTTACAAAGCACCCATTTTCCGTCATGCTTCGCAATAACAACCGCAAAACGCAGCAGCTCGTCTTTCACATCTTCGTAAAACTTAACCGCCAACATAAAACGCCCCCGAATTTTCACGCTCTCTCGTCAATCGTTGTCAAAAGTTTTGCTCAACGCAACCTCACTTCTTCCTCCGCTCCGCCTTCCACGCTTCAATCTGCCGCAGTCGCTCCTTCACCCTTGCTTCGCTGCCCTGCTCCGTCGGTCTGTAATACTTCTTTCCGGCAAGCGAATCCGGCAAGCACTGCATCGCGGTCAGCTTTTCCGCCGTATCGTGCGCATATTCGTACCCCTCGCCGTAATGCAGCTCCTTCATAAGCTTTGTTGGCGCGTTGCGGATGACGAGCGGCACCGGCTCGGAGAGCATTTTCTGTGCGTCCCTTTTCGCACTCTCATACGCCACATACAGCGCGTTTGATTTCGGCGCCATCGACAAATACACCACGGCGTGCGTCAAATTCACCGAGCACTCCGGCATACCGATAAAATGGCTCGCCTGATACGCCGCCACGGCGATCTCCAGTGCGCGGCTGTCCGCCATGCCCACGTCCTCGCTCGCGAACCGAATGAGCCGCCGCGCCACATACAGCGGGTCTTCGCCCGCCTCCAGCATACGCGAAAGCCAGTAGACCGCCGCGTCCGGGTCGCTGTTGCGCATCGATTTGTGCAGCGCCGAGATGATGTTGTAGTGCTCCTCGCCGGTTTTGTCGTACAAAAGCGACTTGCGGCTGATGCACTGCTCCAGCGTCTCCATCGTCACGGTCGTCTTGTCGCCCTCGCGGTGCCCGTTCAAAACGACCATCTCCAGCGTTCCCAGCGCCGTTCGCGCGTCACCGTTTGCAAACGCTGCAAGCATTTTCAACATCTCATCGGTGATCTCCACCGTCTGGTTACCGAAGCCGCGCGGGTCTTTGATTGCGCGCTTCATCAGCTCCACAAGCTCATCCTCGGAAAGTGCCTGCAAAACGAACACCTTGCAGCGCGACAAAAGTGCGGCGTTCACCTCAAACGAGGGGTTCTCTGTCGTCGCACCGATGAGCACGATGCTGCCCTTTTCCACAAACGGCAAAAACGCGTCCTGCTGCGCCTTATTAAAGCGGTGGATTTCGTCGATAAACAGCAGCGTGCGCTCACCCATACGATGGTTCTGCTCCGCCTCGCTCATCACGCCGCGAATTTCCTTGATGCCGCTCGTCACGGCGCTGAAATTGATGAAATTCGCCTTCGTCCGCGCCGCAATGATCTGCGCCAGCGTCGTTTTACCCACGCCCGGCGGCCCCCAGAAAATCATGGAAGACACGCGGTCTTCTTCAATCAGCTGCCGCAGCACCTTGCCCTTGCCGAGCAAATGGCGCTGCCCCGCAAATTCCTCCAGCGTCCGCGGCCGCATCCGCGTCGCAAGCGGCATGTCCTGCCCCGCCCGGTTTCCAAATAAGCTCTGCTGTTCCATTTCGCGTCTCCTTCCGTCTGCAAAACCTGCATAAGCCCTGACTTTTTATCACGCAAACCTGCGCAAATTACATTCAATCCGCCTTCCGCAAAAACAGCCTTCCCGCTCGATCTGCTCTTGCATTACGCTTCGCCCCTCTCCGTTTTCCACCATCATTAACGATTAAAACCGCATTTTATCTTACTTTTCCACCGTTTTTGCCATCATGGTCAAAAGTCTGCGCACGGCGCGCTGCCAGCGTTTGGTGACGCCTTTGCCGTGCCCGCCTTGATTCCACTCGAAGAATACCTTGCAGCCGTGATTGCTTAAAATCTCCTTCGCCATTTCCGTGCAGTCGCCCACTGTCCGCATGACGGGCGGGCCGCCGAGCGGTTCGCGGTCGCCGAGGGATAAGTATATTGCGGTGTCCTTTTTAGGCGGACAGTTCTCCAAATATTTCAAAAACTGCGGGTACCACAAAGAGCCGGAAAGGCTTGCACCTGCACCGAATTTTTCCGTTTTCGTCAGCGCCCAAAGCGCAAATAATCCGCCGAGCGAATACCCCAGCAGCGCACAGTTTTCGGGTTCCGCCGGCGCGCCGAAACGCTCCTCTAAATACGGCAGCGCCGTGTCTGTCAGGAATTTTAAGTAGTCTTCCCCGCCGCCCGAAAACGGCTCACCGGGCCAAATGGGCTCCGCTTCCCACGGGGTGAAATCCCGGCCGCCGTCGATTTCCGTAGAAAAAAATAATATCTCCGGCGCATCTTCGGCGAGTAGCATCATCAGCTTTTCCATCTCCCACCCGCACAGTACATAGAGCCTCTTGGGCTTTCCCTCCGGCAAAAGGCAGGTGCAGCGACGGCCATCGAGCGTGAATACAATCGGATTTTTGGGCATAGTATCCCCCTTAAAAAACGGAGGCCTGTTCGTTCACTGCACGCAAAACGCGGTTTTGTGTACGCTCACGCACACCGTTTTAATCGAACTATTGTTTCTTTTAGCCAGTATAACACATTTTTTCGCAAAAAGCAAGGACATGAGAGGCCATCACAGGACATCTTTTTGCACAAAAATCCCGGCCGAAATTTTACGACCGGGATGTTGCTTAAAGCTTCAATTTCAGTTTACTTGCACAACTCATCTGCGAGGGCGTCAATCTGGGCGCGGGAGGCATCGTTCAAGGCGCACTTTACGGTGACGGTGGTATCCGTGTAGGTGAGGTTCTTGCTCGTTTCCAGCATCTTTTTCATGACCTTTGCCGCCATAGGCGCCCACGCGCCGTTTTCAATCATGCCGACAGTGCGGCCCTGATAATTGCGAGCGGTGAGATGGTCGATAAAGTTCTGCATATGCGGGAAAATCGTCGCATTATAGGTCGTTGTGGCGAGCACGAGCTTGCTGTAACGGAACGCATCGGCAACGGCCTCCGCCATATCGCAGCGGGCGAGGTCTGCGACAACGACGTTCGGGCAGCCGCGCTGATTCAGCTTTTCGGCAAGCTCCTCCACAGCTTCTTTCGTATGGCCGTAGACGGAGGTGTAGGCGATGACAACGCCCTCGTCCTCGACCGCGTAGGACGACCATGTGTTGTATTTATCGAGATAATAGCCGAGATTTTCGTTTAAAACCGGACCGTGCAGCGGGCAAATGATGGCGATGTCGAGCGCGGCGGCTTTTTTAAGGAGCGCCTGCACCTGTGCGCCGTACTTACCGACGATGCCGATGTAGTAACGGCGGGCTTCGTCGGCCCAATCTTCCTCCACGTCAAGCGCATCGAACTTGCCGAAGCCGTCTGCGGAAAAGAGGACTTTATCTGTACTGTCGTATGTGACGATAACCTCCGGCCAGTGCACCATGGGCGCGGTGACAAACGTCAAAGTATGACGACCGAGCTTGAGCGTACTGCCCTCGCCGACGACAACCTTGCGCTCCGGGAAATCCGTGCCGAAGAACTGCTGCATCATGACGAACGCCTTGGCAGAGGAGACGATCTGCGCCTCCGGGTATGTCTCCATAAAGACGGCGATATTGGCGGAATGGTCCGGCTCCATGTGCTGCACAACGAGGTAATCCGGGCGACGGCCGTTAAGCTCCGTTTCGAGGTTTTGCAGCCATTCCACGCCGAAGTGGGCGTCTACCGTATCCATGACGGCAACTTTTTCATCGAGGATGACATAGGAATTATAGGACATGCCGTTTTCTACGGTGTACTGTCCCTCAAAAAGGTCTACGTCATGGTCGTTTACGCCGATATAGCGAATATCTTCTGTTACAAACATGTAAAAGCACTCCCTTATGTTCTGAATGTTCTGATTTCAGTATACCACAGTTTTCGCACGATGCAAATGCTTTTTAAAGATAGTGAAATGCCAGACGCAGCGCAGACAGATTCGGTGTGAAGCTGCGCGACCTGTGCCGAAAGCTTGTGAGGAAGAATACCGGCACGTGTGATACGCAAAAACGGCGCTCCCGATTGGGAACGCCGTCTGTATGCTGTTTATAAAACCGATTAGTTGAGGATGGTCTTCTCGGTTTCTTTGTCGAAGAGGTGCATCTTGTTCATGTCGAGAGCGATCGTGGTCTTGTCACCGGTCTTAGCGGTGGAAGTCGGCTCAACACGGGCGGTAAGAGCATTGCCTTCGCAGTTGAGGTACAGATAGGTCTCTGCGCCCATCAGCTCGGTAACTTCAACGTCAGCCGTAGCTCTGGCCTCCGGGTGCTTCTCGATGAACTCCGGCTCATCGTGTACGTCTTCCGGACGGATGCCGAAGACGATCTCTTTGCCAACATAGTTAGCGATTTCAGCGTTAGCCTTGTTTGCCGGAACCTTAATCTTAGCTGCGCCGAAGGTGACGTAGTAATCTGCGCCTTCCTTAACGAGGGTAGCATCGATAAAGTTCATCTGCGGGGAGCCCATGAAGCCTGCAACGAATTCGTTGACCGGCAGATCATACAGGTTCTGCGGGGTATCGACCTGCTGGATGAAGCCGTCCTTCATAACAACGATTCTATCACCCATGGTCATAGCCTCGGTCTGGTCATGTGTAACGTAAATAAAGGTGGTGCCGAGTCTCTTATGAAGCTTAGCGATTTCGGTTCTCATCTGCGCACGGAGCTTAGCGTCCAAGTTGGAGAGCGGCTCGTCGAGCAGGAAGACCTTCGGGTCACGGACGATAGCACGGCCGAGAGCAACACGCTGTCTCTGACCACCGGAAAGAGCCTTCGGCTTTCTGTCGAGCAGGTGGGAGATGTCGAGGATACGAGCAGCCTCTTCAACGCGGCGCTTAATCTCATCCTTCGGGGTCTTTCTGAGCTTCAGACCGAATGCCATGTTGTCATAAACGGTCATGTGCGGGTACAGAGCGTAGTTCTGGAACACCATTGCGATATCTCTGTCCTTAGGAGCAACATCGTTTGCGAGCTGGTCGCCGATGTAAAGCTCACCCTTGCTGATCTCTTCGAGGCCTGCGATCATTCTAAGCGTGGTGGACTTACCGCAGCCGGAAGGACCAACGAGAATGATGAACTCCTTGTCTTCGATGTCCAAGCAGAAATCTGTAACAGCGGTAACGCCGCCGGAATAGATTTTATAGACATTTTTAAGTGTTACACTTGCCATAAGATTTTTCCTCCTGATGATAGGTTGTTATACGTCAGAGCCTGGCAGCCATATGTGACGAACAACGTCTCTTTTCAATGCACTAAGTATAGCAGAAAATCGGGTCCCTGAACAGTCCTTATTTGCCCAAACTTTTTCCTTTGAGTTTAGTTAAAATAAATAAACGGCAAAAATTCTTGATGCTTTTTGTTCAGATTATTTGTGCAGGTTTTTCAAAAACCAACGCTGCGGCGTTCGGATCGAGAATTTTCGCTTCGCCGGGCGTAAGTGTGGGATCGAGCGTTAAAGCGCCGATGGATTCGCGGTGAAGGGCCGTGACGGTCTTGCCGCACGCTGAAAACATACGCTTGACCTGATGGAACTTTCCCTCCCGAATTTCCGTCCACGCGATGTGAGGATCGTCCTTACTGATTTCGAGCACGGCAGGGGCGAACTCATTTTCGCCGCTTTTGATGCCGGCGGCAAAGCGAGCGATGTCGCTTTCTTCGGCGGGCAGGTCGAGCGTAGCGCGGTAACGCTTCCAGACGTGGCTTTTCGGCGCCAACATGCGGTGGGCGTACTCGCCGTCGTTCGTTAAAACGAGAAGGCCGGTGGTGTCCTTATCGAGACGGCCTGCAGGGAACAGATCGCGGCGCTTAAGCTCCGGCGGCAGGAGGTCTAAGACGGTCTCTGCGCGGCTGTCACGCGTGGCGGTGAGCACGCCCGAGGGCTTATAGAGCATGATGTACACAAACGCGCTGTACCGCACGGGCTTCCCGTTGACGGTGATCTCGTCCTTTTCGGGATCGATCTGGATATCGCTTTTGCGCACGGCTTGTCCGTTGACGGCGACGGCACCGCTGCGCACCAGCGTGCCGACCGCCTTGCGGCTGCCGATATTTTCGTTTGAAAGGAATTTATCGAGTCTCATGTTGTTTCACTTTCCGTTGGATTTTGTGTGGATTCGCCGGTGTCCGGCGCGGGCGACGCGCTCTCTTTGATGACCGACTTCGGCATCTCATAGCGGGCGCTGTCTGCCGCAAAGCCGTGCATGAAACCATCCTCTGCGCCGGACGCGACATCGCCGCCGATGATATTGCCTTCAAAGACGAGGAGCGTTGCGAAGACGCCATCGGGCGTATTCGGGTAGTTTGTGATGCGGTAGCGGTATTGCGTGCACTTTTCGCCGGCATAGGGCAAAAGGTCGAAACCCTGCGCCTGCTGCATCGTATTATACGCCGCATAGACATCGTTAAATTTTGCGGGAATGACGACCTCGCGCACATCCTGCGGCTCCGCTTCTGCCTCCCAGCCGAAGGACGTTAAAAACGCGAGGCGCTCCTCCCCCGTCATACCGGGGAATGTCTGCCGCTTTTCGCCGCGCGGGATGAGGAAAAACGCGCTGACGGCTATGGCGATGAGCACAAGCACCGCCAAAATTCGTTTTTTGTTCGCGCCGAGCGATACAATCATATTGCTGCCACCTTTCACCGCAGAAAACCGGGTAAGACTTTCTTTTCGGTCATAGGTATGCGGGGCGGCTATGCTTTATGCTTCCTCGGCGGCGGCGAGAAAATGCACGCCGTACTGCTCGAAAAAGAGCGTGTAGCCGTTAAGATGCGGCATGCCGTTCTGAAAGGTGATCTCGTAGTTTTGGAACGATTCCGAAAGGCCGGTGCCGCGGCACTTGGCGATGCTCTCTTTGAGCGTCCAGTACGCCAGAAAGCGCGCGGCGGGATTGGGGCTGCTTTGTATGTCCCAAAGCTCTGCGGGCGTACAGACGCGCTCTGCGGCACTCCCCCGCACGCGGCGGGGATATTCGGCATCGATGCCGACATTTTTCCGCGACACGGCGCAGCAAACGATGCCCTTCGTGTGGCTCAGGCTGATATGGGGCATGTTCTCCCCTTTTAAATACGGCTTGCCGAGCGGAGTTTTTTCCACAACGGGCGATGCGATGCCCCACTCGTCCTTTAAGACGCGATACAAAAGTGCGTAGGCACGGTCATGCAGCTCCTTTTGCGTGAGCGAGGGCGGAACGTTTTCCACATAGCGACGCATCAGTTTTCCTTCTTTTCATCCATCCACGCACGCAAGCGGCGCAGTGCTTCGTCTGTGCGGTCGTTTTTCATGGTCGGGAAGGCGCGCAGCAAACGGCGCTGGGTATGACGCTGGAGCTTGGAGGTAACGCTGTTCCACTGGGCACGGAGGTCTTCGGCAGACTTCTGTGCTTTCACACGGCGGTCTTCCAGCGACGCACGGTATTCTTCGTACTTCTCCGAAAGCTGAGCGCGCTGTGCCTGAAGCTTCTCTTCGAGGACAGGGCGGGCTTTTTCGTTGAACTCCTGCTTCTGCTCGGTGATCTTCTCGTCTGCAAGGAGCGTCAGGCGACCGAGGCCGTTCGAGATAGCGTCGCTCTCTTTGCGCAGACGCGCGGACATATCGTTGATGACGGTGAGCTTTTCGTTGAGCTTGCGGATGGTAAGCACGGTGACGATGGTATCCGTGATAAACAGCGCGATGAAAATACCGACCAGAATTGCGCCGAGCGTGAAGGGAATCCAGTGCACGAGAGACGCGATAGCCGTATGAACAATGCGAATGACGACGACGACACACAGGCCCCAGAGGATGCTGAATTTTAAGCAAATATAGCCGCCGAGGTTGAAGGGCTGGTTGGAATAGTCCCACCACGTGGTGTGGAAGAATTTTTTGAGCGCCCAACCGCCGACAAGCTCGATGGCGCTGGTGAGCAGCGCGCCGCCGATAAACAGCAAGGGGATGTTATCCGAAAACGGCAGCAAAACGAGCAACACGAGCGACATGCCAAAGCCGTAGATGGGGCACACGGGGCCATTTAAGAAGCCGCGGTTGACGAACTTGCCGGTGGTGACGGTGGCAAAAATGACCTCCGAGCACCAGCCTAAAAACGAATAAATGGTAAAATACCAGAGCAGATCATAAAATGTCATGGGTCTCCCCCTAATTATGGATAGATTTTGAGCGAAAAGGGGCATACTGCACCGTGCCGTGCGGTATGCCCCGGTTGTTCGGTTTTACGGCGTTCTACGCAAATCAAACGCAGATGTTTTCGCCGACAAGGCCGACGTACTGACCCTCTTCTGCCGCTTCCGGGTGCATAAGCAGCCACTTGTTGCGGGCGAAAAGCATTTTGTCTTCCTCGGTCTTCGGCGCGCGCTTTTCGATGTCGGTGTTCGTGCCCTTCGGCAGCGCGACGACGCACTTGAAGCCGCCGTCGTTTGCATTGCACGGCGCATAGTGCAGCGTGGTGGCGTAAACCTCGATAACGGTGCCGGCGGGCACGAGGAACGCTTCGACCTTAGACGTATCGTACTTGCCGTTTTCGATGTCCTGCTCGGAGCCGATGAGCAGGATGAGGTCGGTGACGGCGATGTTTACTTCACTATCGCGGTGATATTCGAGACCGTTTAACTTATGGTTGTTGCCGTTGCAGTAGCCAATCTGCACAGGCATGCCGCCGTAGAGCGTGTAGGCGATGCCTTTGGCGGACGCGCAGCTTTCGAGAGATTCTGCACCGGGCACATAGACGACGTTCTCAGGGCAGGGCGTTTCCGCCATGGCGGCGATAATGTCGGAGCAATCGAGCCCCGTGATGACTTTGCCGTACTTCTTAAAAGCGGCATCCGAAACATTCTGAATTTTCATGGTTTTTCATCCTTGCTTTCTGTTTTGAATCTAACCACATTATACCGAGGTGCAGAGGAAATTGCAAGACGCTAAGAACGTAAAAAGTTTTGCGCAAGCTTTTTCAAAAGCTTGCAGGTTCTTAGGGCAGCGCCCTAAGCCGTCGTCCACAGCCGACAAAACACCTTTTACCTACACCAAAACTAGGAAACCCAGTTGCATGGGTTTCCTAAAAAGGCGAAGCCTTTTGATAAAAAGCCCAGACAGAGAAAAAGCTCTCCGAAAGTGATTTTCGAAGAGCTTTCAATATACTTCTATTGACGCAGTTGTTACATCATCTCGCGCTTGCGCTTTTGTTTTTTCCAGATGATGATGGCGATGTAGACTGCGAGGAAGACTAAGATGATGGCGATGAGAACCGCGGATTGGCCGGGGCCGCCCATTTTGACCTCTGCCCAGAGTGTATCGAGCAGATTGCTCGTCTCGCTCGGGAGATTGACGAAAACCTCCGTGCGGTCGAGCACGTCCTGATCCGGGTAGTAGATGGGATTTGCGACGGCGTCGGGATCAAGATAGTCTTTCGCGGCGGTCTCCGGGGTGGCGTAGCCGACGAAATCCATGTTCGCACCGGAAATTTCGGGGTCACACATGAAGTTGATGTACAGTTCGGCTTCTTTTTTGTGCTCGGCCGTTGCCGGGATGCACATGGCATCGACAAAGTAGTTCGTGCCCTCTTCCGGGACGATGAACTTGATGTTTTCGTTGTTTTCGACAAGCGTGCCGGCATCGCCGGAATAGTACGGTGCAAGCCACGCTTCACCGCTTTCCATTTTGTCAAAAATCTGATCCATGACGTACGCCTGTACGAGGGGCTTCTGCTCTTTTAAAAGCATAGCCGCCTGCTCCCACTCGCTTTCGTCGGTGGAATTGAGGGAGAAGCCGAGGCGCTCCTGTGCGATGGCGAACGCGTCGCGCGGGTTATCGAACATCAAAATCTTGCCGCTGTACTGCTCGTCCCACAAAATAGACCAGCTGGTGACGGGCTCGGTGACATAATCGGTATTATAGAACAGGCCGACGGTGCCCCATGTGTACGGCACGGAGAATTTGTTTTCGGGGTCGTAATCGGGGTTTCGGAACTGCTCGTCGATGTACTCGAAATTCGGGATATTGCTGAAATCCAGCTCCGCGAGCATGTTCTCGTTCATGAGCTTTGAGATCATGTAATCGGACGGGACAATGACATCGTAGCTTGCGCCGCCGCCTGCGAGTTTGGAGTACAGCGACTCGTTGCTGTCGAACGTGGTGTAGTTGACCTCGATGCCGGTGCGACGGGTGAACTCGGCATTGACATCCAGCGAGCCCTCGGTGCCGTTTGAAATATACTCGCCCCAGTTGTAGACATTGATGGTCACACCGGTGGGCTCTGCGGTGGGGTATTCTTCGGAAAAATTCCAGTCGTCGGCTTCATCGGCAAAGACGGGTACGACTGCGGTGCAGAGCACCAGAAGCGCAAAAAAGACGGCAAAAAATTTCTTTTTCATCAGGCACGCTCCCTTTCTGCCTTTTTGGCACGGCGCTCTTCACGTCCCTGGCGGACATTGATGATGATGAGCAAGAGCATGATGCACACAAAGAGCACGGTGGAAAGCGCGTTGATCTCCGGGGAGATGCGCTTTCTCGTCATGGAATAAATGTAGATGGGCAGCGTCTGCGTGGTGCCGCTTGTGAAGTAGCTGATGACGAAATCATCGATGGAGAGCGTGAACGCCATGATCATGCCGGTGACGATGCCGGGCATGATCTCCGGCAGCACGACTTTAAAGAACGCGCGTACCGGCGGGCAGCCGAGATCCTGCGCGGCCTCGAAGAGGTTCGGGTTCATCTGGCGCAGCTTCGGCAGAACGGACAGGATGACATACGGCAGGCAGAACGTGATGTGCGCGATGATGAGCGACGCCATGCCGAGGCTTTTGCCGCCGAACAGGCTGACTGCCGCGACGAACAGAAGCATCATGGAAACACCGGTGACGATTTCCGGGTTGACCATGGGAAAATTGGTGATGTTCATCATGACCTTTTTCGGCATACGCTTCATGCGGTTGATACCGACCGCCGCCATGGTGCCGAGTACAGTGGAAGCGAACGCGGAAACGACGGCGATGATCAATGTATTGAGCAGCGCCTCCAGAATATAGCGATCCTCAAACAGGCGCTGATACCAGCGCAGTGTAAAGCCGGAAAACTGGGTGCGGCTTGCGGTATCCGTATCGTTGAACGAGAAGATGATGAGCACGATGATGGGCGCGTAAAGAAAGATGAAAATGAGCGCCGTATAGACTTTGGAAGCCGTTTTCACAGAATCATACCTCCTCCCACATTTTCACCGTCGTCGAACTGGTTCATGATGCCCATGCAGATGAGAATGATGACCATGAGGACAAGTGAAATGGCAGAGCCGAGGTTCGGGTTATACGCCGAGCCGAGGAACTGCATATCGATGAGGTCGCCGATGAGCAGGTTTCCGCCGCCACCGAGCATTTTAGAGATAATAAATGTGGAAACAGCGGGCACGAACACCATGGTAACGCCGGAAATGACACCGGGCATGCTCATGGGCAGGACAACTTTAAGGAAGACATTGCGGTTGTTTGCACCGAGATCCTGCGCAGCTTCGATAACGCTGTTGTCGATTTTGGTGAGCACAGAGTAAATGGGCAGGATCATGTACGGGATGTAGTTATACACCATGCCGAGGACGACTGCGCCCGCGGTGTTGATCATGTGGATGCGCGGCAGACCGACGGCGGCGAGCATATTGTTGATGAGGCCGTTATCCTCAAGGAGGGACATCCATGCGTAGGTGCGCAGCAGGAAGTTCATCCACATGGGCAGCATGATGAGCAAAATGAGGAAGCTCTGGCGGTTCGGCGCCGCTTTGGCGATGGTATACGCGAGCGGGTAGCCGAGCAGAAGCGAAATAAACGTTGCGAGTGCGCCGAGCCAGATGGAACGCAGGAAGACGTTGGAATACTGGCCGACGCGCGCGATGTTATCTAACGTAAAAGCGCCGCTTTTATCGGTAAAGGCAAAGAATGCCACAAGACCCATGGGCACGATGATGAACAGCGTCATCCAGATCGTGTATGGGGCAGAGATGAGCTTAGTCCTCATGTTCGCTGCCCTCCTCCTGGAGCGCTTCCTCCATTTCGTCACTGAACGTGCTGTAATCGCCCATAGTGCCGGAGTAAACGGACTTCGCCATGACGTGAATGTCGTCCGGGGTGAGCGCAAGGCCAATCTTATCGCCGACGTTGGCGCTGTCGGTCGTCTGGATCATCCACTTGAAGCCGTCAACATCGACGATAATCTCATAGTGTACGCCCTTAAACGTGACGCTGGTGACGACGCCGTTGATGTGTGCGGCGGCGGAGCCGGTGGGCACGATGTCGATATCCTCCGGGCGGATGACGACGTCGACCGGGGCCATTTTGCCGAAGCCGCTGTCGAGCGACTTGAAGCGCTGACCGGCGACCTCGACGAGGTAGTCTTCGATCATGGTGCCGTCGAGGATATTGCTTTCGCCGATGAAGTCCGCAACGAAGGCGTTTTTCGGTTCGTTGTAGATGTCAATCGGCGAGCCGATCTGCTGAATTTCGCCCTTATCCATGACGACGACCGTGTCACTCATGGAGAGCGCTTCCTCCTGGTCGTGCGTGACGAAAATGAACGTGATGCCGATGGCCTGCTGGATTTTTTTGAGTTCGTTCTGCATATCCTTGCGCAGCTTTAAATCGAGCGCGGAAAGCGGCTCATCGAGGAGGAGCACCTTCGGCTCGTTTGCGAGGGCGCGCGCAATGGCAACACGCTGCTGCTGACCGCCGGAAAGCTGGCCGACACCGCGGTGCGCCATGCCGTTTAAGTTGACCATATGCAGCATTTCGGTGACGGTCTTTTGAATTTCGTCTTCTTTCTTACCTTTGAGACGCATGCCGAACGCGATGTTTTCATAGACGTTCAGGTGCGGGAAAAGCGCGTACTTTTGGAAAATCGTATTGACGGCGCGCTTATGCGGCGGCACGTTATTGATCTTCTCGTCACCAAAAAAGACATCGCCGCTATCCGGTGTGACGAAGCCGCCGATGGTGCGCAAAACCGTGGTTTTGCCGCAGCCGGAGGGTCCGAGCAGTGTTACGAACTCGCCGTCACCGATGGTGAGGTTGAAGTTCTTTAAGACCTGCTCGCCGTCAAACGATACTGCAATGTCTTTGAGCGTGATGATTGGTTTTAACATGGAAAGCATCCCCTTTGCGGTTTGGTGGGACCCTTGTCCCCCGAAAGTTGCGCGGTCTTAGTGAATCACACACCCCGGCTGCATGATGCGTACTGCTTCCGCAAAGGATTTTTCACGGCCGCAGGCTTTCGCCCGCGATCCGGCCGCGGCAGGAACACTTTTCCGAACAGGATAAAAGCAACACAACGCTTTGTGTGTTGCCCGCTTTAGCGACCTTTCCGGAACAGCCGATTTTATTTGGTTTTAGATGCAAACGCAATAAGTTCAGTTTACGGAAAAAGTCAGGATTTGTCAACCGCTTTTGCGTAAAATATGAATAAAGTTTGACGATGGATTTGTGTGCATTTTTAAAAATGGGATTTTCAGGAATGTCAAAACGGGATTTATGCGGGTTTGCGAAAAAAAGAGCGCCGCCCGAGAACCGAGCGGCGCCGAAAAGAGAGGAAAAGTATGTTTTTCCTTATGATCGGATTTATAAAGTGGAATGTGCGCGGCTTTGAAACGCAGTGTCATTCAGAGTGCGGTCACGCATGGGGCGATAAGCACAGGCCGAATGCACACGACGGCGGCGCATGGGGCGCACGGCAAGAGAAAGACCTAAAAATGCCAACAGCACAACGGCCAAAAACGGCAGAATGCCCTTTGCAGACCACTTGGCGCCCGCCTGCACGGAGGCGTTGACGACGACAGCCTTCGGCTCTGCGGCCTCGGGCGCAGCCGCGGCGGAAACAGCGCTTTCGGCGTCATCGGTATCGACCGAAGTCCCCGTGAGGCTGTGCAGGGCAGTGCTGAGCATTTTATCTGCCATATCTCTGCCCTCTGCGCGCGCGACGGCTTCCAGCTGCGCGGCGACGGCGGTGTAATCGTCCCGGAGGTCTTCCGTCGGTTCGGCAGAGACGGTTTCGGTATCCGTTATCGCTTCATCGGTCTCATCCGCCAAAACGGGTGCGGCGGCGAGCAAAGCGATAAGCAAGGCCAAGAGCACCGGCACGGCATGACGCAGTGTGCGAAGAATGGTGCTTGCTGCCTCAACACTGTTTTCGGTTTTTATCTGCATTTCTGCCGCCTGCATGCGCTTCTCACCTGACATTCAAAAATTACAAATCAATAACATTTGTTACACTTCTGTTACATTTTAGCATACAGAGCGCTGAAAAGTCAAGAGGAAATGATTTGAAAAGTGCATAAAAAAGCCCCGTTTTTCTTGAAAACGGAGCTTTCGTTACAAAAGTTACAAGTTATGCCATAACAATGACGCTGAGCACGATATAGACGGCATAGGCGGCGAGCATTAAAACGCCCTGCCAGCGCGAGAATTTCTTCGTGATGAGCGTGGGCACGACAGACAGAATGCCGATGATGAGACATGCCGGGATATCGACCATGGCGACGGTGGGCGACGCGGGGAGCTTGCTGCCGTAGATGAGCGCACATACGGGCAGAATCAAGGTCAGATCGATGATATTTGCGCCGATGATATTGCCTGCGGAGAGCGAGCCCTGCTTTTTCGCAATGGCGGTGAGCGTGGTGACAAGCTCCGGCAGAGACGTGCCGATGGCGATGATGGTGACGGAGATGACGCGATCCGAAACGCCGCACATGGAAGCGAGCGCGGAGCCGTTATCGACAAGGAGCTGTGCACCGGCGACCGTGCCGACCGCGCCGATGAGGAACTTGACAACATTGGTGATGACGGCTTTTTTCGTGACGGGCTCATCGAGCTGCTGACCCTTTGCCCCGCCCTTGACGGCGACGACGGCCTCGTGGATGTTGTCGTACATGGCAATGACGAAAATAATGATGAGCAAAATGCTGGCAACCATGCCGACGCCGTTATCAAACAGTGAGAAACATACGGCGACAGCGGCAGCCACGAGCATGAGGATCATTTTGAGCATGTAATCTTTGCGGCGGATCGCCATAGGAATGGCGACAAGCGCGATGCCCATGATGAGACCGAGGTTCGCCGTGACGCTGCCGATGGCGTTGCCGATGGACATATCCACCATGCCGATGCCGCTGCCGGGCGAAAGTGCCTCTGCTGCACGTGCGTCGAGCGCCGCGAAGATGGAGACGAGCAGCTCCGGCAAAGTGGTCGCGAAGCTGACGACCGTTGCGCCGACAATAAGCTTCGGAATGCCGGAGGCTTCCGCCATCCACGATGCGGCATCCACAAAGAAATCGCCGCCCTTGATGATGAGCACGAGACCCACGATGAGCAGCAAGACTGTAATTGCAATTTCCATTTGCAAATTCCCCTTTTTTACGCTTTCAGAGCGTTTTCGTTTTCTTCTTCCGCAAGATTATGCGGAGAAAGACATTATTTCTATTATAGCGGGGAACCGCGGGAAAATCCAGTCTTATTTGCCTGTTTTGTCAAATTTTACGGTTTTATTCATCGGACCCAAGGCTGCGGACGAGCTCTTCGAGCTTTTCGGCCTGTTCGTACGGAATATCGCACCACGGGCCGTCGTCCTTTTTATAGAACAGATTGCCGTAAACCGTGATCGTGCTCGTTTCGCCGTTTGCGTATTCCAGCGTGAAAATGTTGGCCGAGCCGTCGTATGCGTTCGGGTCGCCGCTCGTTTCCGCCGCGTTCTTTAAGAGAAGCAGCGGCATGATCTGCCCGATTTTTTCCTCGTCCGTGAAGACCTTCACGTCGCTTACGGGCTGTGTTTCTGCCGTGATGCGCACAGGCAACACGACCTTGCCGCCGATGGCGGGCGCGGTGCCCTGATCTGCGCCGTCTGCCTGCGCGGTCTCGGCGGCGCCTGTGACTTTCGTTTCGTCGCCGGTGTAATCGGCTATGCCGCTGAGGTGCTGCGCGATGAAGCCCCAGCCGAGCAGCAGACACACGCACGCGGCGAGCGCGGCACACCATTGCAGGG
>UMBU01074240.1_pt1 | contig 22960 bp, 19 predicted proteins | sample 1964051 | NCBI WGS metagenome assembly UMBU01 (sample SAMEA4835949, study PRJEB28245) | human gut metagenome | biome: gut microbiome; material: fecal sample | place: Denmark | collected 2008
AACTACGGATTCGTGAAAGTAGCAGCAGCCGTGCCACACGTCAAAGTGGCTGACTGCAAATTCAATGTAGAGAAGATAGAAAGTCTGATTGCTGTAGCCGAAGGAAAAGGAGTACAGATCATTGTATTCCCTGAAATGAGTGTCACAGGATATACTTGCGGTGACCTGTTCGGACAACAGCTATTACTTGAAGAAGCTGAAATGGGGTTAATGCAAATATTAAATAATACCCGCCAATTAGATATCATATCCATTGTCGGTATGCCCGTTATCGTCAATTCAATGGTAGTCAATGCAGCCGTGACTATTCAAAAGGGAAAGATAATAGGTGTTACCGCTAAAACCTACCTGCCCAATTATAAAGAGTTCTACGAACAACGCTGGTTTACTTCCTCGCTTCAAGTAAAAACAGATGTTGTACGTCTATGCGGACAGATTGTTCCGATCGGAGCAAATCTTCTTTTCGAGACTTCGGATACAACGTTTGGTATCGAAATTTGCGAAGATCTCTGGGCTACTATTCCGCCTAGTTCCTCCCTCGCATTGCAGGGGGCGGAGATCATTTTCAATATGTCCGCCGACAATGAAGGAATCGGGAAACATAATTATCTCTGTTCACTTATCAACCAACAGTCCGCACGTTGTATTGCCGGATATATATTCTCGTCATGTGGTTTCGGAGAGTCGACCACAGATGTAGTATTTGCAGGCAACGGGTTGATCTATGAAAACGGAACGCTTCTTGCACGCAGTGAGCGTTTCAGCATGGAAGAGCAACTAATTATCAGCGAAATAGATGTAGAGCGTATCCGAGCCGAACGTAGGATAAATACGACTTTTGCTGCCAACCAGGCAAATCCGGGAGATAAAAAAGCGGTTACTATCTCAACAGAATTTGTCAACAGCAAAGAGCTTGTGCTAACCCGGAAGTTCAATCCCCATCCTTTTGTGCCCCAAGGAGCTGAATTAAACGAACACTGTGAAGAGGTCTTCTCTATCCAAATAGCCGGGCTGGCTCAAAGGCTGGCTCATACCGGAGCCAAGACTGCCGTAGTCGGCATTTCCGGCGGATTGGATTCAACGCTGGCATTACTTGTTTGCGTGAAGACTTTTGATAAGTTGGGACTACCTCGAAAAAATATTCTCGGTATCACCATGCCGGGCTTCGGAACAACCGACCGTACTTACAACAACGCCCTTGACCTGATGAAATCATTGGGAATATCGATACGTGAGATCAGTATCAAGGAAGCTTGCATCCAGCATTTTAAGGATATAGATCATGATATAAATATACATGATGTCACCTACGAGAACTCTCAAGCACGTGAACGCACCCAAATATTGATGGATGTTGCCAATCAGACTTGGGGGATGGTCATCGGAACTGGAGATTTATCGGAACTTGCATTGGGATGGGCGACTTACAATGGCGACCATATGTCCATGTACGGTGTAAATGCCAGTGTTCCTAAAACTCTTGTAAAATATCTGGTACAATGGGTAGCTGAAAATGGTGTGGATGAAAATTCAAAAGCAACTTTACTCGATATCGTAGATACTCCTATCAGTCCGGAACTGATTCCGGCAGATGAAAACGGGGAAATAAAACAAAAGACAGAAGATCTGGTAGGTCCATACGAGTTGCACGATTTCTTCCTTTATTATTTCTTGCGTTTCGGCTTCCGACCTTCCAAGATATTCTATCTGGCAAATAGTGCATTCAAAGGTGTTTATGATGAAGAAACCATCAAGAAATGGCTTTCGACTTTCTTCCGCCGTTTCTTTAATCAGCAATTCAAACGCTCCTGTCTGCCCGACGGTCCTAAAGTAGGAAGTATTTCTATCAGTCCGCGAGGAGACTGGAGAATGCCTAGTGACGCAAGTTCAGCCATGTGGCTTAAGGAAATTGAAAGTTTATAAATACTATATTATGAGGGTGTCATAATGAATAATAAAACGCAGATTATTTGCATTAATCTGCGTTTTGACACATTCTCATTCTGTTCTCATCAGAGCATTCCTTTACTGGATGGAAGTTCAAAATGATAGATATCACGCTTCAAAGCCATCTTTAAAGCACGGGCAAGCGCTTTAAAGATACCTTCTATCTTATGATGTTCATTCTGTCCCTCTGCTTTAATATTCAAATTCATCTTTGCAGCGTCACTCAACGACTTAAAGAAATGCAGGAACATTTCTGTCGGCATCTCCCCTATCTTCTCACGCTTGAACTCCGCATCCCATACTAGCCAGGGACGTCCGCCGAAATCGAGGCAAACCTGACAGAGGCAGTCATCCATCGGCAGAGCATAGCCATAACGCTCAATACCCCTCTTATTACCCAAAGCTTGATAGATACATTCACCCAATGCAATGGCGGTATCCTCGATGGTATGATGCTCATCCACTTCCAGATCGCCTTTCACACGAATTGTCAAATCCATGCCGGAATGTTTTCCAATCTGTTCGAGCATATGATCGAAAAAGCCAAGACCGGTAGAGATATCACACATTCCATTTCCATCAAGATTCAAAGCTACATAGATATCTGTCTCTTTGGTGGTGCGCTGTACTTCCGCTTTCCGCTCACCGGCAAACAAGTACTCGGCTATCCGATCCCAATCCGTAGTTGCAAGGGTACAGACTTCTTCCAACCCTTTTTCTTTGAGGCTTTCTGTAGAATCCTGCAAATAAATGGCACGACACCCTAAATTTCGGGCAAGTTCCACATCCGTAGGACGATCACCGATAACAAAGCTCCCGGCAAGATCATATTCCGGGTTATCCAGATATTTGGTCAACATACCGGTACGCGGTTTACGGGTAGGAGCATTATCTTCTAGAAAACTTCGGTCAATCAGAATCTCGTCAAAAGTAATTCCCTCGCCCTCCAACGTTTTCAACATCAGATTGTGAGCAGGCCAGAAGGTTTCCTCCGGAAAAGAAGAAGTACCCAGTCCATCCTGATTGGTGACCATTACAAATTCGAAATCGAGTTTACTACGAATAAAGCCTAAGTTGCGGAATACTTTCGGATAGAACTCCAACTTCTCCAATGAGTCGAGCTGATAGTCGATGGGCGGTTCGATAACCAACGTTCCGTCTCTGTCTATAAATAATACTTTCTTTTTCATAATTTATTCCTGGTATTTTTTAAGAGCAGCCAACAAAGTGTCATTTTCCACACGGGTACCAACGGTAACACGCAGGCAGTTGCAACACAGTGAAACGGTGTGACGGTTGCGCACAATGATACCTTCACCTACCAGATAATTATAGATTTTCACAGCATCCGTTACCTCAACCAAAAAGAAATTGGCATCGGACGGAAAGAGTTGAATGGTACAAGGAAGTTTCTCAAATTCCGCTTCCAAATAATCACGCTCTTCCTTCAACGTCTTCACCCAATGTTCTATCTCATAGTATTTGTGTAACATGGAGATGGCTTGTTGTTGGGTAAGTTGATTGACGTTATAAGGGTATTTTATTTTACTGAGGATATCGATAATCTCTTTAGAAGCAAAGGCCATTCCTAAACGGATAGCAGCGCATCCCCACGCTTTGGAGAATGTTTGGAATACCACAAGATTAGGATATTTATCCAGCTCTTCGAGAAAAGAAGGAGCTTCAGAGAAATCATTGTAGGCCTCATCCAACATTACCAATCCTTCAAATCGGTTCAGTACTTTTTCTATCTCAGAACGGAGTAAGTCATTTCCTGTCGGGTTGTTGGGTGAGCAAAGAAAAATAAGTTTGGTATGTTCATCGGTAGCCGCCAATAACTTATCAGCAGAGACCTGAAAGTTATTATCCAACAATACTTTCCGGTATTCGACATCATTCACATCGGCACACACTTGATACATTCCATAGGTAGGATCGATAGCCACTACATTATCTTTACCCGGTTCGCAGAATGCACGAAAAACCAAGTCGATGGCCTCATCGCTACCGTTTCCGAGAAATATATGCTCAGGAGATACTTTCTTTATCTTCGACAACATTGCTTTCAATTCACACTGCATCGGATCCGGATAGCGGTTGTGGGGCGTATTATACGGATTCTCGTTAGCATCCAGAAAGACAGAAGCTGTAACTCCTTTATATTCATCACGAGCCGAAGAGTAGGGTTTCAGTTTCCAGATATTCGGCCGGGTTAGTTCTTGTAAGCGTTTCATATTCATTATTAAATTAGGGTTTTCAGACGGACAGTAACCGCATTTTTATGTGCATCCAAGTGCTCGTTAGCTGCCATTTCTTCAATAGCCGGACCTATTGTTCTTATTCCTTCAGGAAGAATCTCTTGAAATGTAATCTTTCGAATAAAACTGTCCAGACTTACACCGCTATATGCTTTGGCATATCCGTTGGTAGGCAACGTATGATTCGTTCCCGAAGCATAATCACCGGCACTTTCGGGAGTTAAGGAACCCAAGAATACAGAACCGGCATTCGTCACCCGCTCGGCCACTTCCATATAGTTTTCCGTTTCAATGATCAAATGTTCCGGTGCATAAGCATTGGTCAACTCTAATGCTTCATCAAGGTCTTTCACCAAAATAAGCTTACTGTTTTCCAATGATTTGGCTGCTATCTCACGACGGGGAAGTTTTGCCAACTGGCGTTCTACTTCCGCCATTACTTCCGTCTGAAGTTGCTCGGATGTTGTGATCAGCATGGACTGACTATCCACTCCATGTTCCGCCTGCGACAATAAGTCCGCCGCAACGAAAGTCGGATTGGCCGATGCGTCAGCCAATACCTCCACTTCGGAAGGACCTGCGGGCATATCAATCGCTACATCACGCAGACTCACCAATTGTTTGGCAGCCGTCACATATTGATTGCCGGGACCGAAAATTTTATAAACCTTAGGCACGCTTTCCGTTCCGTATGCCATAGCGGCGATAGCCTGTACGCCTCCCGCCTTGAATATTTTGCTGACTCCTGCCAGTTGGGCTGCAAAAAGGATGGCGGGATGAATATTTCCATTCTTATCCGGAGGCGTACAAAGTACAATCTCCTTGCATCCTGCTATTTTAGCGGGAACGGCCAGCATTAGAACTGTTGAGAAAAGAGGTGCCGTTCCTCCCGGAATATAGAGACCTACCTTCTCGATACCTACTGACTTTTGCCAACAAGTTACTCCCTTCATTGTTTCTACCTTCTTGCCGACAAAACGTTGGGAAGAATGGAACGTTTCAATATTTTGTTTAGCTAAAGAGATGGCTGCTTTCAAGTCATCACTTACCAATGCTCCGGCTGCCTGTATCTCTTCCGGACTTACAGCAAGGGCAGACAAAGTAACTTTATCAAAAGTGGCTTCATACTCCAACACAGCTTTATCACCTTCCACCTTTACCTTATCTATAATAGAACGGACGGTATCAAAAAGGCTCTCGGTATTGAGCGCCGGACGTTTCAGAAGTTCCGCCCACTGCTCCTTTGAGGGATATTTAATCAATTTCATGGTTCACCACAGATTACACTGATTTACACAGATTATTTATTTCAATCACGTTATACGGTTTATCTCGATATATTACAGAATCATCTTTTCAATCGGTAACACCAAGATACCTTCAGCTCCCAGTCCCTTCAACTTTCCGATGATTTCCCAGAAACGTTTTTCATCAAGTACCGTATGCACAGAGCACCAACCTTCTTGTGCCAACGGCATTACAGTAGGACTTTTCATACCGGGTAATACGGCAATAATTTCTTCCAATTTATCTTTGGGGGCATTCATCAACACGTATTTCTTGTCTTCAGCTGTTTTCACTGCGTTCATACGGAACAGAAGTTCTTTGAGTACTGCTTTTTTCTCGTCGCTCATGTTTTTATTGCCAATCAACAAGGCTTCCGATTTCATCACGACTTCCACTTCTTTCAGCCGGTTGCTAACCAAAGTAGAACCTGAACTTACAATATCAAAAATTGCATCGGCCAATCCAATACCCGGAGATACTTCAACCGAACCGGTAATCACGTGAATCTCGGCATTCACCCCACTCTTTTTCAAAAAGTTGCGAAGGATTACCGGATAAGAGGTGGCAATCTTCTTTCCTTCGAACCATGATAATCCCGAATATTCAATATCTTTCGGCATGGCCAATGACAAACGGCATTTACTGAATCCCAGACGTTTAATGATTTCAGCGTCTTCTTCTTTTTCCATAAACTCGTTCTCACCGACAATTCCCAAATCAGCTACACCCGTAGCCACTGTTTGCGGGATATCGTCATCACGGAGGAAAAGTACCTCGATAGGGAAATTGGAAGACTGCACCAATAAGGTACGTTTCGTTGTGCTCAACTTGATATCCGATTCTTCTAAAAGTGCCATTGTCTCTTCAAAAAGACGTCCTTTGGCTTGTACTGCGATTCTTAACATGACTTTATCAATTATTATTTTATTAATTACAATTCGTTTTGAGTAAAATAAAAAAGGCTTACCGTATTCGGCAAGCCTTCGTTATCGTTATATAGAGACATATACAATATCATCCACGCCCACCGAGTTATTCGTTAGGAAAATGATGATGATGATGTATAGCTGTATATTTCATATTTCTTTTATTAACTGCGACAAAAGTAAAGTATTTGTTTGATACTGCCAAACATTTATCACAAAAAAATGAGTTTTCATTTCAAATTAAAGGTAATATTTCTTCCGGTTCTACATCACATTGAAGAAAATGCATCTCTTTTCTCGCTTTTTCCTGCGGGAATGTGAAATAGGTACAAACAGCTTCCGTACATACTTCGTCATCCTTATTATATAGCTTCGCTTCAATGATAACAATGTTCCGCTTTATTTCTTTGATGGATGCACGCAACACGACATGGGAGTCTTTCGTATCAATTGACTTCCGGTAACGCGTCTCCATTTTTGAAGTTACTCCTGTTGTCTGCAATTTACGGAGTACGACCCAAGCACAAATCTCATCCAACAAAACGGCCTGAATACCACCATGCAATGTATCAATCCAACCTTGATACTCCGGACGAGGTTTCCAGATACTTACGATTTCCTCGCCGTCCTCGTAAAATTCCATTCTTACTCCGGCTTCATTATTGGGAGCACAACCGAAACAATTGTATCCCTCCAACCCTTTCCAGGGATTTATTATCTTCTTCATGGTTCTCTTTTATTAGTTTCACTTCCCAAATATAATCAAAATATGAAAAAGAAGGATGAATTTCATCTATTTACTTGCGAATACAACGGATAGCCAGCGCTTTTTTATCAGTACCTGCTTTAGAAGATTCTATCAGGTTCGTATCACTTTTCAGATAAAATACAGTCTCGGCTATCTCTGAATTTGTTTCATCCAAAGTCCAGTATGCCAAATATTTGCCTTCATAATTTGCCTGAAAGGTTCCCACATACATTCCCACAGGAATTCCATCAAAACCAGACCAATTAGTCGCAGGCTCTGCTGTATCTCCGGTGTTCAAGGGTAGCCATGTACCGGACTTTAATAAGGAAGCATCTTCTTTCAAGTAAGTTTTTAGTATATTCCAATCCTCCCAATTCGGGACACTCCAATGATTCGGCAGAATATTACCGGATAATGCGACACTAGCAGTATAGAAATAATATGTTGCATTCGCTTCGGATTGTAGGTATCCGATTGCACCATCTGTCACTGCATCCAATTTAGGGATTTCATTACCATCTATATAGAAAGAGGCTTTCAAATTGTCACGCATCCAATATTGGGTTCCGATTTTCACCAACGGATAATTATGGATCATCCCTCCACGTACATCACGAGCGACATCCTCCAATGCCAAGACTTGTAATACATCATCCCCCATAGCTACCGATAAAGAGACTTCCCCATTCGCCATCACATAAATATTATTTCGAGCCGGTAAGGTGCCCGATGTATAATTCAAGGAGTGGTTTTCCGTATCCCATACAACATTTCCGCCATGCACTTTGCCGGTTTTTCCTAACAATTGTGCAACAAGCCCTCGAGATAAGTCAGCCGTTCCATCTTCTTTCATCGGATAGACTACGATTGCTTGCGAAGAAAAATCCGGAGTTACCAGATACTCCTTACAAATCTCAGCCACTTGTTTTCCTTTATTCAGCACTTTACAAATGTTTGAGTTCTCGAAAGTTAACTTTGACACATCTATATATTTATGAAGAGTCTCTGATCCTGTATGATCTACTTCAGTTCCCTCCCAATCATTGATTTCTCCATTGAGCTTGCTCATGAGAATATCCTCCGCCGCTACAAAAGTGATTTCCAGTTCTCTTTGTTTGCCTTCCTGAAGTTTCAAAGTAGAGGGCAACAAGCAAGTGTATGGTTTTCCGTTAGCCTCCAATGTTATATATTGGTATCCTACTGTCGCTTCCTGAGGTATCAGAATCAGGTCTTTACCTACTAGCCTTTCATCGACAATCTCCCACTCACCGGCAGGAATGATATCTTTTTCATCCGTAAAGGAGGAATAAGATTTCTTCTGAAAGTCATAAATGCTTTTTGTGTAAAAGCCGGAAACAGAAAGTTTAGGATTGGCCGTCAACATACTTTCCACGTCTTCTCCCTCTCCAGGTACCAAAGCTATCTTTAAGCGGAAAAATTTATGATTGTAAGTCAAGGATACAGCTTCTTGACTCGCCAGTACATCTTCTTTAGTAGCAACCAGAAAATCTGAATGAGAATAGTTCACCGGAATATTTTGCTCTGTTTCAATAGATACCGGCATCTTGCTTTCTCCCATAGCTACTCCTTCTTCCCGATATGGATAATAACTGATTAAATTCAGCGTCACACCATCATCCGGATAATACACCGATTCATCAGCTATAAACTCTCCATCGACCGAACGAACAAAATGAAGATTGTCCGCATAACGTTCTTCCTGTATGGTAGTAGAACCGGCTAATGCAAACAGCCCCACTTCATCTCCTTTCTCAAAGGTGTTATTTGCCACACGCGTATTGGCAACTTCATGAATATCAGCTATAATTTTCAATGGAATATTTCCATCATTAACTACCACACCAGCTTCTTCCTCCTCCGAAATGTGATTTACACAAGCTGCAAGCAAAATAGAGAAAAGAACGAGAAAACCTACACATCTCTGCAGGTTATAAAATACTTTCATCTTAATATCTTTATTTATTTCCAAATAGAAATCTTTGATTGGACAGAAGAATAGCATAAGAGGAAGTATTCGCTTTCAGTTATGGGATACCGAACAACACGTCTGTTGCACTGAGGAATCATCAATTTCAACACACCATTTTGATGTATTGGCGGCAAATGTATATAATAAAAAGGACATGAAGTATTGTTTTACTAAGATTTTTTCACATTTATATGTAATACACCAATAATCAAGCTGTTATAAATCAGTTGTTAAAATCATAGAAATCCATCCCCACATTATTATATTAGAGACTCACTAGTTTATGATAGTAGAGCTAGCAATTTCAGAAAGAATAGCCTACTTCTATTCCGGCAATATGTTTCCCTTTTGAAGGTTCATACTGATAACAATAAAAGGCATCCAACGACCAGCGTTTAGCCAAATCTATTTCTATTCCCGGTCGATAACGCATGCGAGCCACTCTCCAAAAAGGTGCATCATCCAGACTTTGGTAAAGTTCAACAGAAAAGTAAGGGAAAACAATTCCTTTTGTAGGTGCATAAGATAACTTCAAACGAGAGCGCAAACGAGTTTCTGCATCACCACTATCGAAAGTTTGTTGGAATCTTTCCCGTAAAGAAACTTTCAACCACTGATAGCGAAAACTTGCCGTAGCACTTAAATGATAACGATGCCTGAATTTCCAGCCCGAATCCCCTAAATCACGAAGATGAGTTTCATAAGCAACTCCCAATTTCAAAAAGGAATATGCCCGATAGTCGCCTCCGACAGTAAGTCCCCAACGATCCCACTTATTCATATCATCCTTTGTACGCAGTTCCACATCACCGGAGACAGAAAACCGGGAATCAATCTTATGATTTACTTTAAATTTCGTCCAAGTTGTGAAATCATCATCTTGTGCATAAACAGAAGAAACGATAACAAACAATAGCATTAATAGCCAAATCCTTGTATTTAATAATATTCTACTCATTGATTATCGGGTTAAAGTAGCAAAGATAGTAATTTATTCTACGCAAAGAAAAAACATGATACTGAAAACATTCTGAAAAGATTATATTCGTCTTCTGCCTAAATTCTCATTTGCATATTGTATTTTTAGAAAAGAACGTGCGATCAAGGATTTTATATCGGCAAATTCGTTCAAGAATTACGCACAGGTGGTTATGAATCTTTCCTCACCCGTCTTGAAGCTTTCTTTGCCGATATTCCATACGAATTGAATGACCAGACCGAAAGTCATTATCAAGTTATCTTCTATCTTGTATTCAAACCCCTGTGTTTGATTTCAAATTAAATGGAACTGCGAAAGAAATGTTGAAACAGATTGACGAAAAAGGAGATCTGATTCCTTATCAGAAAGGCCATCGGCAAGTATGAAGATAGGTGTGGAATTTATACAATATCAATCGTTGGCTGGTAGAGACGAAATAAAAGGCGACTTCATCCAAGAATGAAGCCGCCTTTTCTCAATCCATCGCAAGAGAAGTCATTACTTCTCCTTCCTATAATTTTCCAGTCCTACTTGCAGGAAGTCAATATATTTAGCTATATCTTCATCATAAGCATACGACTTGTTCAACGGTTTTCCCTGACCATCCAGCAATACATAGAAAGGCTGGGCGTTGGCACCGAATTTCACACGCTGCAGATAACTCCATTTGTCGCCTACAGTACGCAATGTACGTTCTGTACCATTTTCTACTACTTTCACCGGTTCCGAAAGCGGAGTTTTATCATCTACATATAAAGAGATGAGCACATAATCCTTATTAATAATATCACTCACCTTTGAATCTGTCCATACGGCAGCTTCCATCTTACGGCAATTCACACAACCATGTCCGGTAAAGTCAATCATAACCGGCTTACCTTGCTGGCGGGCATACTCCATTCCCAACTCGTAATCCTTGAATTTTGGATGCACCTCATTCTCATACAAATTAAAATCCTGCGTATGCATAGGCGGAGCGAATGCACTTACCGCCTTCAACGGTGCTCCCCACAAACCGGGAACCATATATACCGCAAATGCCAAAGAAATAAGCGCCATAAAAAAACGGGTAACTCCTACCTTATTATCATCATCATCGTGCGGAAATTTAACCTTACCCAACAAATAGAATCCAAGCAAAGCAAAAATCACAATCCACAAAGCAAGGAACGTTTCACGGTCGAGCAGTCTCCATCCGTATGCCAAATCGGCTACCGACAAGAACTTAAGTGCGAATGCCAATTCAAGAAAGCCCAACGTCACCTTTATCACATTCATCCATCCACCGGACTTCGGCATAGACTTCAGCCATGACGGGAACAGAGCGAACAGAGTAAACGGCAGAGCCAATGCAATGGCAAATCCTAACATACCGATTGCCGGAGCAACCACACTTCCCGTAGTAGACACCTGTACCAGCAAAAATCCGATAATCGGACCTGTGCAAGAAAAAGACACCAAAGATAGAGTGAAAGCCATCAAGAAGATACTCAACAGACCGGTCGTTGATTCAGCCTTACTATCTACCGCATTTCCCCACTTCGACGGAAGCCTGATCTCGAAAGCCCCAAAGAATGAAGCTGCAAAAACCACCAACATCAGGAAGAAGAGAATATTAAAGATAGCATTGGTAGACAAAGCATTCAGCGCACTGGCACCGAAAATCAGTGTAATAGCCAACCCCAACGCAACATAAATCACTACAATAGACGCACCGTACGTCCACGCATCACGAATTCCTTTCTTCTTGTCTTTACTACGTTTTAAGAAGAAACTGACGGTCATCGGGATAATCGGCCATACACAAGGAGTGAACAACGCCAAGAGCCCACCGAGAAAACCCGTTATAAAAATATATATCCAAGACATATCTTTCTGTCCATGCTCCTCTCCCAGCGCTTGCAGTTCACTAATGACCGGCTTCCAAAGCTCACTGGATGCAACAGCAGGCTGGATACTTGTAGACGCATCCACCGGAGTAGCGGGAAGTAGTTCGGCCATGGCAACCGTATCTTTTGAAACAGCTAAATCTGTCTCCGTCTTGTCTGCGTTATCTTTCTTCTCTGCTTTATCCTCTTTAACCGATTTGTCCTCTTTAGCCGCCACCGTATTACCCTTAGCTTCTCCGGCAAACTTGAACGGAACCTGTGTCGGAGGCAGGCAACTTTCATCATTACAAGCTCCATATTCCAGATACCCTTCTATCGCATAAGCCCCTCCTGTGAACTTCACCTTTTGGATAAACTTAGCCGTGTTCTCGAAATAGCGTACTTTCATCTCGAACAACTTGTCGAAAGTAGCTATCTCCTTACCTACCGGTTTCAACTTTCCTACCGGTTCAATCCCCGATTTGCTATCGACGTTGAATGTGGCGGAAATAGGTCCTCCTTCTCCAAGCTCAGTAGAATATACATGCCACCCCTTATCAATGGTTGCAGTAAATACAATCTCCGCTTCCGTATCGGAAAGAGATTTCAACTCCGTTTTAAATTTCACAGGATCCTGTATCTGCGCTTGCAACACATAGGCCACAAAGCTTAAGAGCAGAAAAGAAAATAGTTTTTTCATTCTTTTATTATTGGGGGTTATAACTCATAATCCACGCACGCACGGCTCTCCTTTGTCTCAGCCAGAATCTTACCGGCCGCAACATGTTCCGGATGCGTTGCATAGTATTTCACATCTTCTAAAGTATCAAACTCACTGTAAAGTGCGATGTTCCAAGTCTCACCCGGATTTATATTCAATCCGACCTCTACCTCACGGATTACAGAGATTTTAGCGGGAAGTGCTTCTATCGCTTCCTTAAATTTAGTCATGACTGCCAGCTTCTCTTCAGCAGGAACATCGTCTTTTAACTTAAATAATACAATGTGTTTTACCATTACCGTTGCTATTTTAATGAATTGTTTCTATATTTGTCTTCTTATATACTGTATAAACAATGCAAATTTACTCCATTTAGTTTAAATATATACTTAAAGAGATGTTAATAATAGGCATAGCAGGCGGAACAGGTTCCGGAAAGACCACCGTTGTACGGAAAATCATAGAAAGTCTCCCCGCAGGAGAAGTGGTGTTACTACCTCAGGACTCATACTACAAAGACAGTAGCCACGTCCCGGTGGAAGAACGTCAGAATATCAATTTCGACCATCCGGACGCTTTCGAATGGAGTTTGCTATCCAAGCATGTCATGCAGTTGAAAGAAGGGAAAAGCATTGAACAGCCTACCTATTCTTATCTTACCTGTACACGGCAGCCCGAAACGATTCACATCGAACCTCGCGAAGTGGTTATCATTGAGGGAATCCTTGCTTTATGTGATAAGAAATTGCGCAACATGATGGACCTCAAAATATTTGTAGACGCTGATCCTGACGAACGACTGATACGCGTTATCCAAAGAGACGTGATTGAACGCGGACGTACTGCCGAAGCGGTCATGGAACGTTATACGCGGGTTCTGAAACCAATGCATCTGCAATTCATCGAACCTTGCAAGCGTTATGCCGATCTTATTGTACCGGAAGGCGGAAACAATAAGGTAGCTATTGATATTCTGACAATGTATATCAAGAAGCACCTCAAGAATTAAAAATTGAAAATTAAAAATTAAAGAATGGGCGTTAGGACACTGATCATTCCTTTATTCCTTGTATTATTCTGTTGCGTGTTCGGATGTAAGAACACGCGACCCAATCCTGTAAGCGAGAACGCATACGACCTTCCGCAGATAAAAGACAGCGGTGAACTGGTCGTATTGACACTATACAGTTCTACTTCCTACTTCATTTATCGGGGACAGGAAATGGGATTTCAATACGAACTTAGCGATCAGTTTGCCAAAAGTCTGGGATTAAAACTTAGGATCGAAGTAGCTAACAGTGTCGACGAACTGATCCGGAAATTACTGGCAGGCGAAGGAGACATGATTGCCTACAATCTACCCGTAACAAAGGAATGGAAAGACAGCCTTATCTATTGCGGTGAGGATATCATCACCCATCAGGTTATTGTACAACAGGGAAAAGGAAAACAGAAACCCTTGAAAGATGTAACGGAGCTGATTGGGAAAGATATCTATGTAAAGCCCGGAAAGTATTACGACCGTCTTGTCAACCTGAACGACGAATTGGGAGGCGGCATTCAAATCCACGAAGTAACCAATGACAGTATCACTACCGAAGACCTGATCACACAAGTAGCACAAGGCAAGATTCCATATACGGTAGCCGACAACGATTTGGCCAAGCTCAATAAAACATATTATCCCAATTTAAATATTGACTTGTCTATCAGTTTTGACCAACGTTCATCATGGGCTGTGAGAAAAGACTGTCCCGAGCTGGCGGCAGCAGCCACCAAATGGCATGAGGAAAATATGACCTCTCCTGCCTATACAGCCAGTATGAAACGCTACTTCGAGAATAGCAAAATGATGCCCCATTCTCCTATCCTTTCACTAAGAGAGGGGAAGATATCGCACTATGATGATTTATTCAAGAAGTACTCCAAAGATATCGGTTGGGATTGGCGTATGCTTGCTTCATTGGCTTACACGGAATCCAATTTCGACACCACAGCCGTGTCTTGGGCCGGAGCAAAAGGGTTGATGCAATTAATGCCCGCTACCGCACGGGCTATGGGAGTTCCGCCCGGAAAGGAACAGAATCCGGAAGAAAGCGTCAAAGCGGCAGTCAAATATATCGCAGCTACCGACCGTAGTCTCAGCATGATTCCCGATAAGCAGGAACGTCTCAGTTTTATCCTGGCTTCCTACAATGCCGGATTAGGACATATTTATGATGCGATGGCACTGGCCGAGAAATACGGTAAGAACAAACTGGTATGGAAAGACAATGTAGAAAACTTCATCTTGCTCAAAAGCAATGAAGAGTACTTCACCGACCCGATCTGTAAAAACGGGTATTTTCGTGGCATAGAAACTTATAATTTTGTCCGTGACATCCTGTCGCGCTATGAATCCTACAAAAAGAAAATCAAAGCGTAATACTTATTTCTTATAGGTCATCATGCTGACTCCGATAATAGCCAACACAGACAGAGGCAACGCAAACAATATCGGATCTATGACCGGAAAAGGATAGGTGGAGATCAGCACATCCCTGCCAAACAACGCCTTACAGATACCCAATGCGGCAGATTCTTTCTGATGAAGGAATACGAGAGCGAACAAACTGCCGATGGTTCCTACCCACAGACTTGCCATCACTCCCTGCCTGGTGGCTTTCTTCCAATACAACGCACAGAAATAGGCGGGAAGGAAAGCAGCGGCACAGATTCCCATGAAGATAGAAGTGCCACGTGCTATGATGTCATGCGGAAGCATATAACAAATAATATAACTGACCAAGATAGAAAACAGTACCCCAAGACGAATAACGTTAGTCAACTTGTCACGCGAACGGGGTTTGTACGTTCCATAAATATCGGAACCGACGGAAGCCCCCATCGTATGGAATTGTGAACTGAGCGTAGACATACTTGCCGAAAGGATGCACAGCATAAAGAGTGCCGCAAACCAATCGGGCATTGCCTTATTTATAAAATAGGGAATAATCTTATCGATATCCTGTACTACCTCCGTTGCTACCGCACCCTCCGTCTTCAAAAAGAAAAGATTGCTCAATGCGCCGGCATGATAGATAGCTCCTACGGTTATTATCAAGAAAAAACAACCGATGAACACCCCGCGATTCAACTGCTTGCTGCTCTCCACAGTCATAAAGCGAACCACCAGCTGAGGTTGTGCAAGACAACCGATTCCTACTCCCAGAATAAGGGAAGTGACCAATGAATACCATTGCGGAGAACCGGTCACCGGCATTGCCGTCCACCCTTGATGTCCCAATGCCTTGAATTTTTCCGGAACTAACGGAGCGATTGCCGTCAATTCCTTATTGGCTTCGGTAAAATTCATATCAAGCACCTGATACAAAGAGAACAGCAGGAAAAGCATACAGCCGAACATGATAACCGCCTGCAACGCATCCGTATACATCACTCCTTTCATTCCTCCCGCTATCACATAAGCGGCAATCACCAAAGTGAATATCAACAAAGAGATATTGAAGTCTATCTGAAAAATCTGTTCGATAAAGACCGCACCGCCTTTCATTACGACTGCCGCATATAGTGGCATTCCGATAAAAATGACGGCAGCAATGAATACTTGTATATTGCGCGAACGGAAATGACGCCCTAATAATTGTGGGAAAGTACTCACGTTCAGTTTTGCCCCCATACGTCGGGTACGCAAACCGAAAAAGATAAAAGCAATGACAACTCCGATAAACATATTGAGGAAACACAGCCATTGGATTCCCATTCCGAAAGCGGCAGCCACTCCCCCGAAACCAACGATAGCGGACGCCGAAATGAAAGTAGCCCCATAGGAAAGTGCCATAACGATAGGGTTCATCTGACGGCCACCTACCAGATAATCGCTGGCGGACGTCGTTTTCTTATATCCCAGAAAGCCTAAATAAGCGAGTGACAGCAGATAGGCTACCACAATCAGTCCAAGTGTAAATGTATTCATCGTGTTTCGTCTTTTTCGTCGTCCTTATTCCAATATTTCAGCCCGAACCAGGCCGCAAACACCACGCATACCACTGAAAGCAGGTATGGCAAAATGATAAAAGGGTCGTCTATTCCAAACATTTGCGTATTAGATATGAATTAATTAGAACGCAAATGTAAGGAATTTATTGAAAAGACAAAACTTTTGCTTACTAATACTAATTATAGCGTATCTTTTTTCTTATACAGAATGCTAAAACAGATTCAACCGGTTCTTCTGGGCTTCTTCCAATGACACGGTTTCACGACGCAGCAAACCACTCTTTTCACGAAGCGCTCTATATTCCGTTTCCAACTCATTTACCAGTTCGGCTTTCGCCTGCGGATTCAACAATCTGGCGGCAACGCCCGCATTCTGGGAAGCGTCTTTCAAATGCACTACCGGAGCATGATAGACAGGAGCTATTTTTAATGCCGTATGTATCTTCGACGTGGTGGCTCCACCAATCAAAAGAGGAATATCCAATCCCGCTTTCTCTAGTTCACCTGCCACATGAGCCATTTCTTCGAGAGACGGTGTAATCAGCCCACTCAATCCGATCATATCCACTTTCTCTTCAATAGCCCGCTGCACAATGGTTTCGGCAGGGACCATCACTCCTAAATCAACAATATCGTAACCGTTGCAAGCCATTACTACGGCAACGATATTCTTTCCAATATCATGCACGTCACCTTTCACGGTTGCCAATAATATCTTTCCGGCAGAGGTCGTTCCCTCCGTCTTTTCCGATTCGATGATGGGTTGCAAGATGGCAACGGCTTTTTTCATGGTACGCGCAGTCTTTACAACCTGAGGAAGAAACATTTTACCCGCCCCGAAAAGTTCACCGACATAATTCATTCCATCCATCAACGGACCTTCAATCACATCGACCGCTTTATTATAGAGTGGCAAAGCCTCCGCCAGATCCTGTTCGAGATAATCACCGATACCTTTCATCAAAGCATACTTCAAACGTTCTTGAACAGAATCTTCCCTCCATGCATCCTGCTTGACAGCCGTCTGTCCGTTTGTTCCGTTCATGGTCGCTTTCAAAGATTCCGCCAACTCAATAAGACGCTCGGCTGCATCCGGACGACGGTTCAACACGACATCCTCAATCTTCTCCAATACGTCCGTCGGAATGTCGCTATACAGAACAGAGGTTCCCGGATTCACGATACCCATATCCATTCCCTGCTGAATGGCATGATAAAGGAATACGGCGTGCATCGCTTCACGAATATAATTATTGCCGCGAAACGAGAAAGAAAGATTACTTACTCCCCCGCTGATATGCGCACCGGGAAGATTCCGTTTTATCCATCCGGTAGCTTCGATAAAATCTACCGCGTAATTATTGTGCTCTTCAATCCCTGTAGCTACGGCAAGCACGTTGGGGTCAAAGATAATATCGTGCGGATTGAACCCCACTTTATCCACAAGAAGTCGGTAAGCACGTTGGCAAACCTCTATCTTACGGGCGGCAGTATCCGCCTGTCCTTTCTCATCGAAAGCCATTACTACGGCAGCAGCGCCATACTGTTTGACAATCCGGGCATGTTCAAGAAAGACTTCTTCCCCTTCTTTCAAAGAAATAGAGTTGACAACCGATTTACCTTGAAGGCATTTCAATCCGGCTTCTATTACCTCCCACTTAGAAGAGTCGATCATCACCGGAACACGGGCTATCTCCGGTTCGGACATGATAAGATTCAGGAAAGTTATCATTTCCGACTTTGCGTCCAACAGTCCGTCGTCCATATTCACATCAATCACCAAAGCTCCGTCCTCCACTTGTTGGCGGGCTATGGAAAGGGCCTCATCATATTTCTTCTCATTAATGAGCCGGAGGAATTTGCGTGAGCCTGCCACGTTACAACGCTCGCCGACGTTCACAAAATTGATTTCCGGTTTCACTTCCAGCAGTTCAAGTCCGGAGAGCCACATACAATCCGGCCTGGCAACAGGAATATGAGGTTTCGCACCTTCCACCAAAGCCGGATACTCGGCTATGTAAGCATCGGTTGTTCCACAACAGCCACCGATAATATTGACCAATCCTTCGTGAATATATTCTTTCACCTCATGGGCCATGTCCGCAGGAGTCTGGTCATACTTGCCCAGACTATTCGGCAGACCGGCATTCGGATAAGCACTTATATAATAAGGTGCACGTGCCGCCAATTGTTCCAGAAAAGGTTTCAGCTGGCGGGCACCGAACGAACAGTTCAAACCGATGGAAAAGATGTCGGCATGTTGAACGGAAGCAAGAAACGCATCCAACGTCTGTCCGGATAAGGTTCTTCCACCAATATCGGATACGGTCACCGACAACATAACGGGTACTTTGACACCTGTTGTTTTCATTGCTTGTCCGGCAGCAAAAATAGCCGCTTTAGCATTCAACGTATCAAATATGGTTTCAATCAGGATAGCGTCTACCCCACCCTCAAGCATAGCCTCCATCTGTTGCTGATAGGATGCAGCCAATTCGTCATAGCTTAAAGCGCGATAAGCCGGATTGTTGACATCCGGACTCATGGAACAGGTTTTATTCGTAGGTCCGACAGAGCCCGCTACAAAACGCGGTTTTTCGGGATTCTTCGCTGTATACTCGTCGGCTAGTTCGCGGGCAAGCTTCACTGCGGCAAGGTTCATTTCACGCACGTATTCCTCCACGTGATAATCAGCCATAGAAACAGTGGTCGAACTGAATGTATTCGTTTCGATGATATCCGCACCGGCTTCAAGATATTTACGGTGAATATCCTGAATCACATCCGGACGTGTCAGACACAACAGGTCATTGTTTCCTTTCAATTGTCCGGGAATATGTGCAAACCGCTCACCACGAAAATCTTCTTCCTTGAGGTTATATTGTTGAATCATTGTACCCATTGCTCCATCCAGGATAAGAATGCGTTCGGATACAATCTGAGAAATTGTCTTTTTCATTTATCCTATCATGTCATCGTTTGAACATTCTTGCCATATCCCTGCGGTCGTCTTTCTCTTTGATCGATTCTCGTTTATCGTATTCTTTCTTACCCTTCGCTAAGGCAACTACGAGTTTCGCCAACCCTTTCTCATTGATAAACAAACGCACGGGAACAATCGTAAAGCCGGGATTCTTCATTTCCCTTTGGAGTTTCTCCAATTCTTTTTTGTTGAGCAACAACTTCCTCTCTCTACGTGCCGTATGATTATTATACGAACCGTAGAAGTACTCGGCGACGTGCATATTCTTCACCCATAATTCGCCTTTCGCAAAATAACAAAACGTATCTACCAGGCTTGCCTTTCCCAGACGAATGGACTTGATTTCCGTACCTGTCAACACAATACCTGCCGTATAGGTATCTATCAGTTCGTAATCAAACGTAGCCCGTTTATTTTTTATATTTACAGAGGGTTGTTTCATCTTCACACATTTAATTAAGTATGGCTGTCAGTTTATTGAAAACAATCTGAATCACCGTCGGACATAGTATTAACAACACAGACGAGAAAAGGGTGTATCTCAATCGCAGTTTTTCTTCTACGCCCATCAATACGGGAACTCCTTCCCATACCACATATACGATGTAGAATTGCAGCAGCCAAGCAATAATTCTAAAATCAGGTAATAGTCCGGTTACAATCTGGAGCAGAAATGGTACAACAAGCGCATATCCTGCAAACAGTTGTGCCAATGGTATATCACTGCGCATACCAAACATTCGCGTCCCCATCTCATTTATGGCGTATGCTGCCAGAAAATAGCCTCCGAACAGGGCTACCGCTACGGCACAACAATTGGTCATAGCTATCTGGAAACTTTGCGGGCCTCCCCATCCATTGGTCAGTAACGAACCAATGAATACGGACAGACCGCATAAACCAATCATAGGATAAACAAAAGCCATATATACTTTTCGCCTATCCTCTTCCATAGAAATTTCCTCCCAAGCCTTAGCCGGAGAGGAAATCAATTTCATTGCTATGTTAAATAGTTCTTTGTAGTTCAATGTTTAATTATCTATTTGCACTTCCTTTGCGGAGAGTGTATATGCTTGTTGATTTTTACCTTCTCCGATAATCTTTATTTTAATTTTACCACCCACAGATGTCAAGACAGGGACTTCTTCAGAGTCTTTATGTATTTCCGCCAAAACCCTATTGATTTCACTAACAGAAGGTATACTAAAACTTGCATATCCAGAAGTTGTATATGATGCATCTTTATTTCCTATCGTTTGTTGTAGCTTAACCGTCAATTCATTTCCACTAGCTGTTACAGGTAAAATCAACAATGACCGTTGAATCATCGATATAAAGGCTAAATAATACATTACAATAAGCAGGGACATTAGTGTATAAAACTTGCTTAGTATCAACTAATACAAACTCACTTAAACCAGCCAATGGAATATCATTCTTAATAGTATCTGGCTGCGTGCATAAAGAACGAGTATATAAAGAACCACTCTGTACAACTGTCACAATTTTCTTCTCACTTGCGGCAGTTACCCCTTCTGCGTATTTCAAATAAGCAAAAACTCTTTTGGGATATGACGTTTCTCCACTAACCTTCAAAGCGGCAGGATTTTCCGGATAATAAACATTTCCGTCATCACTTAGCAAAGTGACAGTCATATTATCAACAACAGTTGCATAAATTCCCAAATCATAAGACGACTCATTTTCTCCTTTCATACAAGAAGTCACCGACACACTCATCACCACAGCCATCAAAGCTACTAATAAAAATTTCATCTGTTTCATAAACATATTTTTTAGATTTTGCAAAGATATAAATTCTGATTCACACTTACTAAATGCAAAGACTTAAAAAATACTGCATTCATCATTTTATTATTTTTGCAAAAAGGTCTAAATGGTCATCCACATAACTTGCGACCAATGCCGTAACCTGTTCCTCCATCTCCAAATAAGCCTCTTCCAATTCATCAAAAGCCTCATATTGCTCGTACATAGCCATAAATTCATCATCCGTCCGTTCCTTCTCCAGGTCTTTCCGGTTGACATCATATATTTTTTTTGCTTTATAGACCAATTTCGACAATTCATCCGCTCCCCATGAACGCATCACCTTAGCAAACGGATTATCAAAAATATATCCGCCATAGCCATTCTGAATCAACTGACAAAATCCGCCAACCATTATCTCGTCACGAAAAATCTGATAAGCGAGTAAAGAATGTTGTTCCCCCGTTAACAAAGGCATAGTTTCGGCAGTCAGTTCACCACCAATCACCTCCTTATATTTATCGGTAAACACTTGGATGAATTCATCCATTCCCTCACCCGCAGCTTTTTGCAAAGCGGACTCCATTACTTCTATCATAGTTCTTTCCAAATAAATGATGTGCAAAGCTACGAATTTCATCCTATATCCAAGTACGAAACACACAAATAAATTTGCAGCCCTACGAATTATAAGCTAACATCTACATAAGGTTTCAAAACGCCAGTTTTATTGTCACTTGTCACTTTTACGAGTTAATCAACTGATAATAAAAAAGATAAGAATGACAATAGACAGTGACAATAGGATGATAATAAAGTGATAAACGAACTCTATTATCACTTTCAGCGTTCGTCACATTGAACTATCATACTGAATATCAATTAATTCAGCAAAAAATCATCTTTTATCCGTTTATTCTAAGAATTGCACTTTTCTCCACCAAAACTTCAATTTCGACTCATAAATGATCATACTTAGACCATTTAACGAATATGTCCTACTATTCTCTTCCGAAAATCAATGCGTTCATCACCTTTATTTACTACCAGATAAGTCTCACTCCAGCATAGACAAAGTTGCTTTCGACCGATAATTAATTTACTTCGATTGCATACAAACTATAAATGAAAGTTCCGTTTATAAAAACAAAGGCTTTGATTATACAAATGAAGATTGCGTTTATAAAAACGAAGCCTTCGTTTATAGTTTAGTAGTAGTCTAAAGCAACTTAGAGATTAGGTGAAAAGAACTTTACGATAAGAAGAAAACAAGTTTACCATTAATAGACAATGCCAATAATAGCAGTAGTTTCTCAAACGTTGTAAGCACATTTACAATCCACTTGTCAGTCTTTAAACTTCGGCAAATGCAATCCCGACTTTACAAACTGAGAAAAACATAAAGGGATTTATCTCTTTTCACAAAAAAGTAATAAAAGGCGGTTTGCAGAAACAAATAAATCGACTACCTTTGTGGGCGATTT
>UMBU01018705.1_pt1 | contig 22575 bp, 18 predicted proteins | sample 1964051 | NCBI WGS metagenome assembly UMBU01 (sample SAMEA4835949, study PRJEB28245) | human gut metagenome | biome: gut microbiome; material: fecal sample | place: Denmark | collected 2008
GGCTGCATAAAGGGAAACAGGATTATCCACCTTGTCATCCGTGCTGTACGGAACCTTTTTATTAGAACCATAGACGGAGGAGGAAGAAGCATAAACCAAATGCTCCAGACTCTCACAATGACGGCAGGCTTCGAGGATATTAAAGAAGCCGACCAAGTTAGATTCCACATAAGCATCCGGGTTGGTGATGGAGTAGCGCACACCAGCCTGTGCTGCAAGGTTGACGACCACAGACGGCTTGTACTTCTCAAACAACTCAGTGATCAATGCCTTATCAGCGATGTTTCCTTTAACGAAAGTAAATGTGGAATACTTGGCCAGCTCGTTCAGACGGAATTCTTTTAGTGCTACATCATAGTAGGCATTCATGTTGTCGATACCGACGACCGTAGCAGAAGGTGCTTCCTGATAGATTCGCTTCACAAGGTTGGAACCTATAAAGCCCGCCGCACCTGTAACTAAAATAGTTTTATTATCCAAATTTATTGTACTCATTGTATTCGTCTCCTTATTTTTGAAGCGTATATATCAAGTTTCACTACTCACATTAGAACAAAACACTTCCAATATATATTCCTAAAACGTAGTACTTCATCTAAATGCAGGTAGTGATACTAAAAACCATTATGATAATTTCATCTGCTATTGCTGAAAACAGGTTCTGAGATAAAAGGCCCGTTTTCGCCTTCCTCATCTCTGATACAGTTTCAATGTCTTCTCTACCACATCGTCCCAGTTATATTTTCTGCAGATAAATTCTTCTGCCTGTGCCTTATAGCTTTCTACCATTTCTGGATGGTCACAGGCGTTCTGTAATTTTGCTTTCAAATCACTGACATCCGATTTTCTGAACAGCAGTGCCTTGTCTTCTACCACCTCTGCGCATTCCGGTATGTCGGATGTCAGGCAGCAGTTTCCGTAACTCATTGCTTCCAGGAGGCTTAACGGCATGCCTTCAAGGTCGGACGGAAGTGTGTAGATATATGGATTGCTGTATAGCTCTTCCAATATCTCTCCCTGAACAAAGCCGGTAAAAATAATCCTGTCATCGTCTTTTGCCAGGCTCTTCAGTTCATCCATGAATGCCTGTGTGTCGGAGCTTCCTCCGGCGATGACGAGTTTCTTATCTGTCTTCGTCTGTTTAAATGCTTCTATTAAATAGCGCTCACCTTTTTCCGGGACGATTCTTCCTAAGTAAAGAATGTAACTGTCCTTGGTGAGTCCCCATTTCTCGGTGATCTGGCGGGCTTTCCGTAGTTTTGCTTTATTTACACCGTTTGGAATAAACCGGGTGGTCCTTCCATATGTATTTTGGAAATAATCCTGAACGCCTTTGCTGAGTACGATGATCTCATCGGCAAAGCGGACAGCATTTTTTTCTCCGCTTCTGATGTACCAGCTTGCAAATTTTCCCCACTTGGCTCTCTGATGATCGAGACCATGCACGGTGACGATCACTTTCTTTCCAAACAGTTTCGGGAGCCAGCACATAAAGGCCGGGCCTTCTGCATGGATATGTACAACGTCATAGTTTCCAAGAGCTGCCCGAAGGCTTGCGGATACGGATGCTGTCATGGCAGCAAGCCCGCGTTTATCTATTGTAAAGACTTCCTGTAAAGTGACGCCTTTGTATGTCTTAAGTTTTGTACCGTCGAATTCGCTTCCGGCTACGTTGTGTCCTTTTCGGTTATAACAGGTTACAGAATGAGATTTCTTCGCCATTCTGGTTGCCAACTCTTCCACAACAATTTCAATCCCGCCTTCTCTGGATGGGATTCTTTTATGTCCCAGCATAGCAATCCGTAAATTTTCTCTGCTATGTTTCTTCTTCATATCTTCTGGTAATTTTCCTGTGTTCTTTGATTAACAGCAGGATTTTCTCCTCATTGTTGTTTCAAGTCTTTCTTATATATAACTTCGAACACTTTCACCATCTGACAGACGGCGGACTTCCCGGATTCCCCGTGGACTCCGGCAGGCGGTGTTCTGCCCGAAAGCAATATCCTGTAGATATCACTTTTTCTGTGATTTCTCACACACTCTATATGCAGAACTCATCCAACTGGAAGGGCTCTTTGCATACGTTTTATACAGACAAATATCTCCGGATTTTCTGTTTTACACACAGAAACCTGGAGTCTTTGAGGCTGTCTTCTCTTTGTTTTGCTCAAATCCTTTCAGGCATTTCTTTCCAAGATTTCGAGCTGTATTCAGATAACGGTTTCCTCTGTGTCCATTTGGACAGAAGAATTCGTTTTCTTTGTTTTTGATTTTTTCTCCACAGATACTGCAGACGGAACTGATCTCATGCTGCTGCAGTTCGACCACCACGATTCCTTCCTGCCACGCTTTATATTTGATCTTTTCGCGAATCGCAGTGCTTAGGTGAATCGGTGAATGATTTCCTGCCTTTGTCATGATAATTTTGCTGTAATCCCTGTCAAACTCCGGCAGGGCGATGATTTTGGCATTGTTATTTTTGCAGTATTCTATAACTTGTCTACTTATGCTATGAGAATAAAAATCATTGAGATTTCTTAGTTTTTCCCAGTACCTTGCATTGGCGCGAGGATTATCTCCGGCACCTCCTGACGCCTGGGATTTTTTTAGTTTTGCTTCAATTGTTTTACAGCGGTGGCTGTATTCTGCACCGCCTCTGATGAAGCGAGTTCCTTCGCTGTTTCCCTCCGAATCCAGAATGCAGCAGACCGTGCAGGCATCCTGATTGCAAAAAACTACTGCACAGATTTTTTCTTTTGCGTTCATCCGTTCTCTGGCGGTTCTTCCGTCTTCGACCGAAGTTTTCCATGGAATATGCAGCTCTGTCTGATTTCTCTTAAGAACCAGAGAGGGCGACATCATAACTCCTGTTTCCGGTATGGAATTCCCATACAGTCGAATCCTTGTCCATTTCCAGGCTGTTCCATTCCAGATCTTCAGGGTGATTTCCTTATTGTTGAAATCCCTGTACATTCCTTTATAGAAGGTTACGGACTCTGTAAACTGCTGCGTTCGTCTGTTCTGTGCTTCTCTTGTGCGGTAGCTTCTGGCTGCTGCAATTGCGGCATTGATCGCTGCCCTGCGAAAATAAAGCGGAACTTTTGTCCATGGAAGGGGATTTGGTACAGGCTGTTTATCTCTTCCCGTGATCGTCATCTTTTCCAGTGTACGAAGTGCTTCCATTGCTCCCGGAGTACTGTCGATAAACGTATCCAGATACAATTCATAATAAAAGCCTAAAATTTCGTTATAAAGTTCCTGCGTCTGCCTGAGCCAGTCTGTATGTCTGCAGAAAACATTAAATTTCTTTACTGTGATTGAATAACAGGAAGTTTTTTCCATGCAGGTACCTCTGCTGATTTTTCATGAAGTATGTAACTTTGCGAAATAAAAACGAACTCTGAAAAAAGTTTTTGCTAAAAAATACAAAAAAAATTAGGCAGAATTGCCAAGAAGTGTATCAAAACGACTGACTTTAAGTCATTTCTGTACCTTTACACATGAATTTGTGTGTGTTAAAATAAGATGATCTTTGAAAAAAAGACAAAAACTTCGCAAAGTTACATACTTCACGAAGTTTTTTTGTATGAATTTATCTTTTATTTTCTACAAAAAGCAGGTACCTTTTTCTGTTCGTCACAGAAAAACAGCACCTGCTTTTATATTTTACTTCTCGATTTTTACAATATAGGTTTCATAATTCGAATCCTGGTATACAATTTCGCCAAGGCTCTCCAGTCCTGCATTGTTGAGGTTTTCACCGTATTTTTCTCTTTCGCAGGAACCTACAAAGATATAGGAAATGTCATATTTCTTGATCAGTTCCTGGACTCTCTGGGTATCCGTCGAGGTATAAATGCTCTCGATCTCGGCGGATTTCTCGTTCAGATCGGCCACATCATTTCTCCACAGCCATTCGTGTACATACCAGCCCATCACGGTAGGAAGTCCGGTCATTGCGGAAACTCGTTCATAGTTAGAGTAGCTGTCGCCGTTTGCCTCCAGAACCACCGGGGAATCCTGAATGTTTTCTTTCAGCCATCGGATTGCGCCGGCATCTTCCACGAAATCTGTTTCCAGAAATGCCGTTGCATTCAAACCTTTGTACTGGGACGGATCCAGAACCTGTCCAAACCAGGAATCCACGCTTCGTCCAAAGTATCCACAGGTCCACAGAAGAAGTACAAATCCGATCACACCGACTGCCTTGAGGATTTTTTTGCAGTTTATAAATAACAGTCGGAAGATCACATATGCCATCGTCATTCCAAACATGATATAAGCCTGATAGGTCAGCTTGAACATGGTATTGGCACGGGCATTTCCATTCTCATAGATATCGCGGACATATACCAGCTCCGGGATTGCAACCAGTCCGATCGCACACAGTCCCATGATCACCGCAAACAGATCCGGTGTGCGGACTGCCTTCATCAGGCGGTAGAGGGATTTGTGCTCCAGTTTTTTCAGTTTCTCGATAATAAGCGAGATCACAAACACAAGTGTCAGGATCGTCGGAAGTCCCCACAGGATCAAAAGCTGATGTGGCAGGGAATGGTTCTGTGCCAGTCTTACGCCCTGTACCATGGTTGTGAACTGCAGGGTGAACGGCAGGATGATCACCGTTGCAATGGCAAAGATTTCTATTGCCTGTGCTATCGTTACTGCAAGGATCTGTCTGATATCGCCTTTCAGGCAGATGATATTCATAAACAATAGTGTTCCGCCGGTCACGACATAGTAGATGACAAAATCCCAGTAGTTTGTCCAGTGGAACATTCCAAGGAGCATTGCCGCCGCCAGGATTTGCGGCATCAGAAGCTGTTTCATCCAGAATTTCCGACGTCCCAGTTTCTCCACAGACGGTGTTGTGTTCCGCACCTTCTTTGTCCATGCATACAAAAGTCCCAGAAGCAGAAGGACAAACATGATGTTTACCACATGTGCATGAAGGTCTCCCAGTACGAAGGAGTAGCACGGAAATTCATGGATCGTCTTGTCCGGCACATCCGGGTTGAATCCGATATAACGGGTAGCATCCGGGAACCAGTATCCGCTCACTTCCTCGCCCTTTAATTTCTGGATGAGTGGGAGGATCTGTGCATAGACCACATAATGCATATTTCCGGCAATGGAAACCGCCAGTCCTGCAAGGAAACCTGCAAGTGTCGGAAGCTGTTTCTTCCAGCCTGTAACTTTCCTGCCCTGTAAGTCTGTTGTCATCTGACGCACCAGGGAAAACGGAAGTACAAAAGCAAAGCCTGCGACAAAGGTACGCATCAGGTTATAGGTAAGCTCCACCTGTGTGCCGGAAAGCTTTGTCAGAAATACTGCAAAGTACTGGCCGCCGTAATAGTAATTGATCTTGCCCTGAGAATACCAGAGGTCGGTTGCCGGAAGTGTCTTGCTGCGCATCATTGCTTCCATAAAGCCATAGTCCATAAACTTCTCTGTTCCATGAGCTGCCGGATGAAATCCTGCCAGATAGGTCCACAGAAGAAATGCCGCAAAAAACAGGATTTCTTCTATATAAACAAGATCCAGTCTGTCGATTGGAAGACATTCGTATCCATTTCTCCGCTGTTTCTCGTATGCAAGGATGCAGATGATTCCATACACCAGTGCAATGCCCACGCAGGCAGCTGTCGTAAATTTCAAAATCTTGACAGATACCAGAAACCAGGTCAGAAAGCCTGTGATCGTGATGGAAACAACCTTCGAAAACATCCATCCTTTGTCTTCAAAGCTTCGAAAAAGTCTTCCTGTAACTGCCATACCCACGCATCCAAGCACGGCGGCAAGGAGATACCATGTCCAGAATGTCCACACATCTCCTTTAAGGAGAAAGGCAGACAACGCGACAAGAAGTACTGCCGGTATGACTTTTACGATTGTTTTTTTAACTGTTTGAGGTTTCATAAATTCTTATTCTCCCATCCTCTGATTGGTACACCAGATGGAATGCTTTTGCAATAACATCTTCTCTGCATTCTGTTTCTTCGAATTTCATTCCATCTTCGAATAAAATATAGGTGATTTTTTCCTGTTTTACAAGTGATTTCACAGTATTTTCATCGGTTGAGCTGTAGATCGTTTTGGCAATCTCTGCCCGGCCGTAGGTATCATATCCGGCAGACCATGCATAGTAAGGCCAGCCCATGTACATCATGACTCCTGCCATCGTCACCTCATTGATGCTGTACTCCGGTGTCAGGATCAGATCCTTACTTGTGAGGTTGTCGGCAAGCCACTCCGTCAGGGCACTGTTCATATTTACAGTAACTCTTCGACCTGGTCCATTATCGCGTACAATGATCACAAAATCATAGATTCCTGTGATCGTCAGACAGACTGCAAGCAGCACTGCCGCCGCCTTCTGCCAGATACCTCTGCCAAAGAGCTGAACCACTGCCCATCCCCAGAACATTGCCACAAACGCATAGGAAATCATGATATATTTATGATTTACTGCGATATCCGGTGTCAGGGACATACAGAATGCAAAAATCAGCGGGAACAGAAAGCTTATGAGGATAACCCGCTGTCTTCGGTCTCTCAGAAAGTACAGAATTACCAGTGCTCCGAGAAAGAAGATTCCGCTCATCTGGAGCAGGTACCACAGTACCCCCGGCAGCGACTTATTCTCTGCCAGGAATCCCCAGTAAAAGGAGGTCTCCACGACATTTCCCCAGATAAACAGTCTCGCCTGAAGCTCTGCAAATATGACTGCTGCCGCCGCTGTTACCAGATAATCGAGTTTTCCATCCGAAAATGCGGCGAATCCAAACAGGATCAGAAGACCTCCGATAACTGCTGCCCCATTCCAGAAAGAGGTCATTCCCAGCAACATTCCGGCAAATAGTGCATTCTCCAGGTTCCGGCTCTTCCAGGCATCTCTGCTGAATACTCTGCCAATAAGCCAGTGCCCGCCTTTTTCCCTGTGCGCACATCCGGCATCTATCCAATCCAGAAACATCCACAGCACCAGGGCGACGATCAGAAGTCCGAACGCCAGATGTCTCTGGTTCAGATAGACATTGAAATTCCAGAGTCCCCAGTTTTCATTCGGTGTGTAACCAATAAAGCTCATATTGGTTTTGAAGGTTTCTGCCAGGTCTCCTGCCACAAGATGCTCGATCACAAACTGAAAAAATGTCAGTGCGCTTCTGAAAAAGAAAAACAGGATCGTACATACGGAGGCTGTCAGGCTTCTGGTAATACGAAGTGCCAGATTGTAAAGCATGATGAGAAATGCCAGCAGTGCCAGGATGCTGACCAGGTTATAGGCCAGATCCAGCCGCAGTCCGAGGAATTCGAGATTTCCTACAAGGAATTGGAACATAAAATGATATTTTACATCCTGCCCTCCAAAATGCGGATACTGGGTCGGGAAATTATTTCCCAGTGAAAAGGAGCGGATCATCGCTGTATGCGGTGCGTAATCTCCGTAAACGGTATAGCCGGAATAAAGGACACCGTCCTTTATGTAAAATACATAAAACATGATCCAGCTGATAAACACGGCAAGGATCACAAAGAAAATTACTTCCACACGAAACTGTTTCTTATCTCTGATCAGTTCACACTCATATCCGGACAATATGGTATTATCTCTCCGATACCTCATGGTATACAGAAAAATCAAAAAGACAAGTGAGAGTGCCATCACGAACACATTCCCGTAAAAGAGCGGTTTCTGTGCTCCGAGTGCACTCGCTGCCCAGGAGATCATATAGGTACTCCATCCGAATATCAGGATTCCGGTCCCGAATGCGCCACAGCTCAGTATCCAGAATTTATTGTTCTTTCCGTCTCCCGATGCAAAGAACATCCCTGCTGCTTCTTTTCCGATCAGTACTGCCAGCAGACAGTAAATAATTCCTAACATAAATACACCCTCTGTATTTCTTATCTTCTGCATTGTTTCGAATCCAGTATAACAGAATACGAAATTAATAGCAAAAAAATTTTACCGCTTCTGTAAATAACTATGGATTCCCTCTGCCAGTGCGGCGGTTACTTTTTCCTGATATTCTTTTGTCTGCAGAAGTTCTGCCTCTTCCGGATTCGTGAGGAATCCGCACTCCGCTATGACCAGGATGCTCCTGCTCCTCTTCAACAGATAGTAGCTGGTGTTTCCCTTGATTTCCCGCGGCCGTTCCACCTCGAGCATCACATTCAGTCTTTCCTGTAGAACCGCGGCCAGTTCTTTTCCCTCCGGTGAGGTTTCATAGTAAAAAACCTGCGGGCCTTTGACTGCCGGGTCATGATAGCTGTTCTGATGAATGCTGACCGTCAGTGCCGGAGCGGTCTCATCGATCAGGGCAATTCTTCGCTGCAGATCCTGTGCCTTTTTGTTCTGTGCAGACTCGTCATAAAGTCCCTTGTCTTCTTCTCTGGTCAGGACGACTGTATATCCCTTTTCTTCCAGCTTTTCTTTGAGAAGAAGTGTCACGGACAGATTGATATTTTTTTCTTCCAGTCCGTCTATCCCGATCATTCCCGGATCACTTCCCCCGTGCCCCGGATCCAGCACGATCACATTTTCTTTCTTTTCGACTTCTTCAGAATTCATCCACACGGATACTGCGGCAGCCTGCCTGGACAAAAAATAAAAGCTTATCAGCAACAGGCATGCCATGATCAATTCCATCCTATATTTTCGCAAAAAGGACACATCCTCTCGCATATTCTTTCTATATATATGCCAGGATGTGTCCGCTTATAAACAGAATTCGTAACTGTTCAGGATCCTCTCTATCTTCTGAATAGTTACCAGAATGACTTATTCATATTTTATGATTTCTTTCTTCAAACGTTTCATGATACGTTTTTCAAGTCGGGAGATATACGACTGGGAAATTCCAAGAAGATCTGCAACTTCTTTCTGTGTTTTTTCTTTGCCGTCTGCATTATTGAGTCCGAAGCGAAGCTTGATGATCATCTGCTCCCTCGGAGAAAGTTTATTGATTGCCTTACCGAGAAGGGTAATCTCTACTTCATCCTCCATCTTCCTTGATATCACATCATCCTCTGTCCCCAGAACATCCGAAAGGAGAAGCTCGTTTCCATCCCAGTCCACATTCAGCGGCTCATCAATGGATACCTCCATCCGGGTCTTGCTGTTCCGTCGAAGATACATCAGGATCTCATTCTCAATACATCTGGATGCGTAGGTCGCAAGCTTGATATTCTTGACCGGATTGAAGGTATTGATTGCCTTGATCAGTCCTATAGTCCCAATAGAGATCAGATCCTCCACGCCGACTCCTGTATTGTCAAATTTCTTCGCAATATAGACCACGAGTCTCAGATTATGCTCGATCAGAAGGGATCTTGCCTCCTGGTGCTGGTCGGTTTCCAGCTTACTGATCACATATGCCTCTCTCTTTGGATCCAAAGGTGCCGGAAGTACGTCACTTCCACCTATATAATAGACATCTCTTGATCTTGTCAGTACCAGTCTCTGAAAAAGCTGAAACGGGTTATAATCCACACTTGCTGCTGATCTTCTCATAATATGCTCCTCCTAACGCAATAATCTGGAATTCAACAATAGCCTGTATTCCCTCCCCAAAGCGGCAGATTTCGATGTCAGTGCAAAAACCGGTTCTGCTATATGGATCACATTTCCAGGAGTATGGATGCACAGGTCATCAAGCATCACTGCCAGAAGCATCTGCGGGTCGTTCCCTACTGTCGTAAGTGACAGATAATGTGGTTTCAGAGCTGCGATCTCTGTATTTGTCAGTTCCTTCGGATTCTCATGGAAGCTTCTCAGGATTTCTGCATCCTCCTTTGTCAGAAGCTTATACAGAAGCTCCGGTTCAATGATCGACACTGGTTTGCCATTCAACGGATCTGTAAGAAGGTTTCCACTGTCGTAAAGCCCGTAAGCTGACTGTACTCTTCCCTGACACCCCAGTGTCACAGGATAAATATTCTTCCGGCCCGCCCGGATCGAGTCTGCCGCAAAAAGAAAAGCACTGCTGCCTGTGTATACCACAAAAACACACAGCAGAAATATCCTGAGCGTAAGTGCTCTTTCTCTTGAAACAGCCTCCCAGAAGCCGCCGCACAGAAATGCGGTCAGATATAACATCAGAAACGCTTTGAGAAGAAGCGCTTCCTTCTGGATCTTAAGTCCGATCCGAAGCATCAGAAGTGCACAGAAGCCATGAAGAACAACTGTCAGCACCGGAGTATTTTCCGAAGGGATACAGAGGATCAGGCAGGAACCAAAAGCCCCCAGGATGGCGGCAGCCAGACAACGTCTGTGACTGGTGCGGCATCTTAAGAATCTTGCCACCAGCTCGAGGAGAAGATAATCCATCAAAAGATTTGCTGCAAAAACAACGTCTATGTAGATCTCCTGCATATGATCCTCCCCAAAGAAAATGGCATCCTGTAATATATAAAAAAAGACCCTCTGCACTTATATAAATCCTTCACTTTGGTAAGTGATCTCATTATATAAGACAGAGGGTGCAGATTTTGTCAAAACAGGAACTCAGTTCTGCAGAACTTCTCGCGTCTTATCGACAGTATGAAAGAAGTTTTGCGTTATGAGGAGATTTTTTATTATTTTTTCTCTTCCTGGACTTCGATCTTACGGATTGTTTTGTTTTTGATTTCTTCTTTGATCGCTGCAATGAATTCTCCGAGTTCTTTCATTCCCTCATCGCCAAGGTAACGGCTTCTTACGGAAACTTTGCTCTCTTCCTCTTCTTTTGCACCGACTACGAGCATGTACGGTACTCTCTCAAGACGTGCTTCACGGATTTTGTATCCCATCTTCTCGGAACGTCTGTCAACAGAGCAGCGGATGCCTGCTTCTTTCATCTGTGCTTCTACTTTGTCAGCATAAGCGTTGAATTTCTCGGAGATCGGGATCACACGAACCTGCTCCGGACACAGCCATGTCGGGAACATTCCTGCGTATTTTTCGATCAGCCATGCAAGTGTTCTTTCATAGCATCCCATGGATGTACGATGAATGATACACGGACGTTTTTTGTCACCGTTTTCGTCGATGTAGTACATATCAAACTGTTCAGCAAGAAGTGCATCCCACTGGATTGTGATCATGGTATCTTCTTTGCCATATACGTTCTTTGCGTTGATGTCGACTTTTGGTCCGTAGAAAGCTGCTTCTCCGACATCCTCTGTGAATGGGATGTTCAGTTCTTCGAGCATCTGACGAATATCTTCTTCTGTCTCATTCCATACTTCCGGATCACCGATGTATTTTTCTCTGTTGTTCGGATCCCATTTGGACAGATGGTAGGTTACATCCTCCTCAACTCCAAGTACCTGCAGGCAGTACTGTGCAAGTGCGATACAGTCTTTGAATTCTTTTACCATCTGGTCTGGTCTTACGATCAGATGTCCCTCAGAGATTGTAAACTGACGAACTCGTGTCAGACCATGCATCTCACCGGAATCCTCGTTACGGAACAGTGTGGATGTCTCGCCGTAACGCAGCGGCAGATCACGGTAGCTGTGCTGTTCTGCTTTGTATACATAGTACTGGAACGGGCATGTCATCGGACGAAGTGCAAATACTTCTTTGTCTGTCTCTTCATCACCGAGAACGAACATTCCGTCTTTGTAATGATCCCAGTGTCCGGAGATCTTGTAGAGATCGCTCTTTGCCATCAGAGGAGTCTTGGTTCTTACATAGCCACGTTTTGTCTCCTCATCTTCGATCCATCTCTGCAGTTCCTGCATCATGATAACACCGTTTGGCATGATAAGCGGAAGTCCCTGTCCGATCACATCTACTGTTGTGAAGATTTTCATCTCACGGCCAAGTTTGTTGTGGTCGCGTTTCTTGGCTTCTTCCATCTGCTCCAGATGTTCTTTGAGCTCGTCTTTTGTTGCATAAGCTGTTCCGTAGATACGTGTCAGCATTGCGTTCTTTTCGCTTCCTCTCCAGTAAGCGCTGGAAGAAGAAAGAAGTTTGAAGGCTTTCACGCCTTTTACGCTCATCAGATGCGGGCCTGCACAGAGGTCTGTCCAGTCTCCCTGTGAATAGAAGGAGATTTCTTCTCCCTCCGGAAGATCCTCGATCAGTTCTACCTTGTATGGCTCGTTTTTCTCCTTGAAGTATGCGATCGCATCTTCTCTGGATTTTGTAAAGCGCTCGATCTTTGCACCTTTCTTGATGATCTTCTTCATTTCTTTCTCGATTGCATCGAGGTCCTCGCGGGAGAATGGCTCGTGAGCAAAATCGTAATAAAATCCTGTATCAATAGAAGGTCCGATAGCAACCTTGGCTTCCGGATATAAGTTCTGTACTGCCTGAGCAAGTACATGGGAAGCGGTATGACGAAGAACGGCAAGTCCTTTCTCGTCTTTGGCTGTGAGAATGTTCAGTTCGCAGTCGCTGTCGAGAACGGTACGAAGGTCTACAACCTCTCCGTTTACTTCTCCTGCACAGGCTGCACGTGCCAGTCCTTCGCTGATGTCATAAGCGATGTCGATGACTGATTTTGCTTCGGAATACTCTTTTTTGGATCCGTCTTTCAGTGTGATGATCATAATCTTTGAACTCCTTTTGTAATGAATAAAAATTGTAAGTTTTCCACAGGGACGAGAGAAAAATAAAAAAGTCCCCTACAATACATCTCTGTACTGTAAGGGACGAATGATCTACTCGCGGTTCCACCCTGCTTGCTGTATCTGTACCTCATCGGACAGACTCAGCCACTCTTATAAGATGATAACGGAATCACCGGACCGGATTAGGGCCACTCGGAGATGGTCTTCGACTGCTTCCCGCTGAAATACTCTCAGCAAATGTATTTCTCTCTGGAGCCTTCCACAGTTTACTCTTCTCTTCAACGTGTTTCTTTATTCTGTAACCCATTATATCCGCACGTTTTCCGTTTGTCAATGGGTGATTTTGTTTTTTGGTAAGACCAATTTAGATTACGCGAAGTCCTCCATCTGCCAGCATGCAGCGTCTTCTTCTTGTAAAACTTCTCGCACAGGTCAGACCTTCTCCGGTCGGTCCTGCGATTGTCATAGTCGTATGGCCTTCGCCGCCGATTCCTACACCAACAAGTGTTGCAGCATTTTTTGTAAAGATCGTTGTCTCAATCTCTTTTGCAAATCTTGTCATATGATCTACATTCTTTGAAAACATAGATGCTGTATGGCGGTTTCCATTCTCTGCAATAACTGCATATTTTACACATTCCTCAAAGGTCCTACAGCGGACAATCGGCATGACCGGCATCAGCTGTTCTACAAGCACGAATGGATGATCATGTGGTACTTCGCAGAGAACCAGTCGGGTATCTACATCTTTGATCCCAATACTTTCGAGAATCAGAGAAGCATCCTTGCCGACCCATTTCTTGTTTACAGAATATTGGCCGTCCTTTTCCAGAAATACCACTTTAAGAAGCTGTTCCGTCTCCTGTGGCGTGATAAGATGCGCACCGCAGGCACACATCTTGCGGATCAGTTCATCTGCTACGTTATCCATAACAAAAGTTTCTTTTTCTGCCAGACACAGAAGATTATTGTCAAAGGATGCGCCTCTGTAAATTTCGGATGCAGCCTTATCCAGATCAGCAGTATCATCGACTACAACGGGTGGGTTTCCGGCTCCTGCACCGATTGTTTTTTTGCCGGATTTGAGAAGTGCATTTACCATTCCCATTCCACCGGTTCCAACCATCAGACGTATCTTCGGACTGGCTGTCAGTTTATTGACTGCTTCCATGTCAGGTTCTCTTTGCATGGTAATCAGATTTGCAGGTCCGCCGTTCTCCACGATCGTCCTGTGGAGGATCTGAAGGCAGACCGCACAGACTTTTTTGGCACCCGGATGGACATTAAATACAACTGCATTTCCGCCGCCGATCATACTAATCGTATTGTTGATAATAGTTTCTGTCGGGTTTGTAGATGGTGTGATCGCACCAATAACGCCAAATGGAGCCTGCTCTTCGATCATAAGACCGGAGTCACCGGAAATCGCATCTGTAACCAGACATTCCACCCCTGGTGTCTTGTCGATTACAGCAAGATTTTTTGCAATCTTATCCTCATAACGTCCCATTCCAGTTTCTTCATGGATCATTTTGGCAAACATTGGGGCATTTTCTCTGGAAACAACACGGATCGCTTCTATAATACGGCGACGATCTTCTACTTTATAATTCATATACCAGTCTCTCTGTGCGATGTATGCGGCATCGATTGCATCGTTTACATCTTCAAACACACCCTGATCACTTTTGCAGGAAATATCCAGATTTGTTTTCATCAAAACTTCTCTGACTATGTTTTTGATCATCATTTCATCCATGGATTTATCTCTCCTTTCACTGCTTCAAAAATACCCCTGTCCGGAAATCCAGGCAGAGGCATTTTTAACTGCTTGACGTAGTGACTGCCCATGTAATGCAGTCGTTCTTTATATTATTTTACAGTAGGAAGAATTTTTTCTACGTCAGTGTGCGGTCTTGGAATAACATGAGTTGCTACTAACTCACCAAGTCTGGATGCTGCTGCACTTCCGCTTTCTACTGCGGATTTAACTGCACCTACATCTCCACGAACCATAACTGTTACCAGTCCGGAACCGATTTTTTCTGTTCCTACAAGTGCAACATTTGCTGCTTTACACATCTGGTCTGCTGCTTCGATTGCTGCTGTAAGTCCTCTGGTTTCTACCATTCCTAATGCTTCCTGTGTCATGATGATTTCCTCCTAATCTCTCTTACATTTCCGGTTTGAATAATACTTTTGTGAACACTTCTGTTCTGTTGTACATCATCTCAAATACTTCTTTACAGTCTTCCAGACGAACACGATGTGTGATCAGTGGATTCACATTCATCTGACCTGTACTCATGAATTCAAGTCCGCTCTTCCACTCGTTGATCGGCAGTGGATTGATGGAAGAGTTCCAGCTTCCGTGGATAGTAAGTTCACCACGAAGAATCGCCTGGATTACCTTGTTCGGATAAGTTACATCGTCATAGGTAATGCCGCCGTATACAACTTCACCATTCTTCTTGCAGGATGCTACTGCCTGAACATGTGTAATCTTGTTTCCGGCAAATTCAATTGCGATATCTACACCTTCGCCGCCTGTCAGCTCTTTGATTGCTGCCACAGCGTCTGTTTTCATTCCGTTTACGCCAGCTGTTGCACCAAGACGTTTTGCAAGTGCAAGTTTATCATCTGCAACATCTACTGCGATAACCTTTGTGCAGCCAAGTGCACGGAGCCACTGAACACAGATAAATCCAATTGCACCAAGTCCGAATACTGCTGCTGTCTTACCAGCTTCCATACGGCATTTACGAACTGCATGGAGACCAACAGATACAGGATCTGTAAAAGAACCTTCTTCATAATCTACATTATCCGGTAATTTCAGACAGTTTGCAGATTCTACAACGACATATTCTGCCATGGCACCGTCTCTTCTGGATCCGTAGTAATCATAATGATCACAGAGGTGGGATTGTCCGACCTTGCAGTACTGACACTCGCCACACGGGATCAGAGGCATAACGGAAACTCTATCTCCTACTGTCAGGTTATTCTTAACTTTATCACCACAGTCTACGATCTGTCCTGCAAATTCATGTCCGATCGTTGTCGGAAAATGGTAAGTACCTTTCACCATAACTCGTGGAATATCCGAACCGCAGACACCGCAGCTTTTTACTTTGATCAATACCTGTGTATCTTTTTCAATATGAGGAACGTCTACTTCCACACATCTGATGTCTTTTGGTGCAAATAAACGAACCGCTCTCATTTTCTGTGCCATCTATATGCCATCTCCTTTTCCTGCTTATACTTAATATGTACTCTTGCTGGTTTCACCTTTTGCAATTGCAACTCCGGCGCTTGTTCCGAGTCTGTTTGCACCTGCTGCGATCATTGCTTTGGCATCTTCCGGTCCTCTTACACCGCCGGACGCTTTAACTCCCATATCCGGTCCTACAGTCTTTCTCATCAGAGCAACATCCGCAACAGTTGCTCCGCCTGTAGAAAATCCTGTAGATGTCTTAACGAAATCTGCACCTGCTTCTTTTGCGATCTGGCAGACCTTAACTTTTTCTTCATCTGTCAGAAGACAGGTCTCAATGATAACTTTAACAATTGCTCTTCCATGAACGGCTGTCACAAGGTCTGCAATATCTTTCTTTACAAACTGCCAGTTTCCTGATTTGATCTTTCCGACATTTACAACCATATCTACTTCATTGGCACCGTTTTCTATTGCTTCATTTGCCTCAAAAATTTTGGATTTTGTGGTGGTTGCTCCCAGAGGGAAACCAATTACTGTACACACTTTAACTCCACTTCCGCGAAGTTCTTCATAGCATAATGGAACATAACATGGGTTTACGCATACAGAACAAAAATGGTATTCTTTTGCCTCCTGACATAATTTTACGATCTGCTCTTCACTGGCATTCTGTTTCAGCAGTGTATGATCGATCATTCCGGCTACATTTCCTGTATTGACAGAAGGTGTGTTCACACTTCCCTGATTCTGCATTGTTCTGAGAATCTCCGCTGTAATCTTACTGACTAACTGTTCCATCTCCATAGCTTATTCCTCTCTTTCCATTTATAATTGCTTATATGGTATATTTCCCTATAAAGGGGGATTACTCTCGTTTACTTATTTCGATGATCTTTCGGAATTTATCTGGTTTAAGACTTGCTCCTCCAATCAGGAATCCATCTACGCCCGGACAACTTCCAATCTCAGCAGCGTTCTTTTCGTTGACGCTTCCACCATACAGAAGCGGGATGTCACTTCCCGTAAGTTCCTGAAGAACGGTCTTGAGATATCGATGTGTCTCTGTAATTTCTTCTGTGGATGCACTTACGCCGGTTCCGATTGCCCAGATTGGCTCATATGCAATCTGTATATAGGGAATCTTATCTCTGGAAAGTCCCTCCAGATCCTCCAAAAGCTGTTTCCTTAATACCTTCTTCCACTGCCCGCTTTTTCTCTCATCCAGATTCTCACCTATGCAGAGCATAACGGAAAAATTTTCTGAGAGTGCTGCCTGAATCTTCTTGTGAATCTCTTCATCCGTTTCATTATAGTAGCTGCGACGTTCGGAATGCCCTACCAGCAGACAGTCACAGCCAAGTTCTCTAATCATAGGAAGAGAAATTTCTCCTGTATAGGCTCCGCTGTCTTTATAATGGAAATTCTGCGGCCCATAGGTAATTCCTCTCCTGCGGAACTCTCCTGCAAGAACTGCCAGTGTTGTATACGGTGGAAAAATCATCACCTTTCCGTCGACCGGGCCCAGCTTTTCCAGAAACTCCATTCCTTCTCTGACGGTCATGTTCATCTTCCAGTTTCCCGCGACGATCAGAGAATGTTTCATATATCTGGCTACTGTTTCCCGGATGATCTGGTCCAGATTCTTCTGTTCCATAGATCCTCCTTCCTGACTTTTAAAGCAGGCAATTTTGTATTCACCTGTTACATCTGTTTACATTTGTTCCTATATTAATATCATTTGTAACTTATGTGCTTATCTTAGCACAAAGGTGCTCACATGTCAACTGCCCATTTATCCAACTTCTTCAAAAAAGCTTCGTCTTCGGTAACTACTTTTACCGGTTCGTTATAATCCAGTGCCATAAGTCCCAGAATGGACTTTGCATCTGCAATCTGATTCTGCTCGGTATGCACCCCCACATCACTTCTGCATTTACATGCAAGGTTCATAAAATCCCTCAGGTCATTTGCCTCTGTCAGTTTAATTAATCGGTACATGTTCTTCCTCCTACTGTATATAACTTTTATTAATAAAAGAGAACTTTTGTCCAAAAAAGGCCGGTCAAATTTATGACCAGCCTTTTCTGCAATATTTCCTATTATTTCATTGCTGCAAACGCAAGGCTGTCGTCTACGTAATCATCTACGTTGCTGCTGTCAATAACACCAGTACCTGCATCTACAAATTCTTCATAATCTTCCCCATTCAGAACTTTAAGGGTTGTATTCATAGCAACCTTCAGCAGAGAACCCGGGTCATTCATAGTTGTGATGGAATATTTGCCATCCTTAATTGCTATAACAGCTTCCATAAGGCCGTCTACACCTGTTACTTTGACGCCTTCGACTCCTTTCTCCTGAAGAACCTGAGCTGCTCCAAGAGACATATCATCATTATGTCCATATACAGCAACGATGCCGTCATTACTCTGCAGTAAATCCTGTGTAGCTGTAACAGCTTTGCTTCTTGTGTAATCGCAGTATGCAGACTGGATCACTTCAAGTCCCGGAGCTTCTGCGATTGCAGATTCAAATCCGTCACGTCTTGCCATCATAACAGTATCGCCAGCCGTTCCCTGAATCTCAAGGATCTTGCCTTCTGCCTTATCTTTACCGCCAAGTTCTTCTACAAGAGCTTCTCCTACGAGTCTTCCCATCTCTTCGTTGTCACGGCCTACATAAGCGGTATTTCCATCATTTACATTTCGGTCAACAGTGATAACCGGAATATCTGCTTTCTGGCAGGCTTCGATTGCAGGAGCAACACCTTCTGCATTGATCGGATTAAGGATCAGAGCATTGATTCCACTGGAGATCATGTCGTTGATATCGTTGTTCTGTTTTGTAACATCATCATCTGCACTTACACAGACAAAGTCAACACCAAGCTGTTTTGCATAATCTTCTGCAACTTCTTTCATAGTTACATAGAATGGGGAAGCCAGTGTACACTGTGAGAATCCGATCTTGTAATCTGCTTTTCCCGTATAATCAGCCATAACGTCATCTGCCGCGTAAACGCAAACTCCCATAGACCCAATCATTGCCATTGCTGTCAGAATCGCAAGGAAACCTTTTCTCTTCATGTTGAAATCCTCCTTTAAAAAATATAGTTTTTATTATGATAAGCACCCCTTGTACTTCATCATTCTTTTATTTTTTTGCATCAATTGCTCTGTTAAGAAGAAGAGCTGCAATAATAATGACACCTTTTGCGATCTGCTGATAGAAAGAAGCAAGACCTACAAGGTTGAAAATATTTGTGATGATCTGCAGAAGAAATACACCACCAAATGTTCCAAGCATGGAACCAATACCACCAGAAAGGCTGGCACCACCGATTACAGATGCCGCAATCGCATTCAGTTCCATTCCATCACCTGCTGTCGGCTGTCCGGTTGCCAGCCAGGATGCGGTGAGAACACCTGCAAATGCTGCAAGGGCTGCACAGAAGACATAAGTGATCGCATAGTTTCTTGTTGTTTTGATACCTGAAAGTGTTGCTGCTTCACGGTTACCGCCAATCGCAAACAGACTTCGACCGAAAGAAGTATATTTCAGAAGCAGTGCAAAGAAAACCGTCAGAATAATCCAGATGATACCACTGACAGATACTTTACCGATAAAACCACCGCCAATGAATTTGAAATCACTGGAAAGTCCAAAAACCGGAACACCCTGTGTAGTCAGAAGTGCTGCTCCTCTGGCAATCTCCATCATTGCAAGGGAAGCAATGAAGTCCGGAAGACCGAATTTTGCAATCAGAATACCAGTAATCAGGCCAAGTGCCGCTCCAAGAACCACACTTGCAAGTACAGCAATTATAATAGGAATGTTTTTGCTTACAAGAATTGCACTGATCATTCCTGCAAATGCTGCCACTGATCCAACAGACAGATCAATACCGGAGATGATGATTACAAGGGTCATTCCAATAGCTACGATTCCCGGTATTGATGCCTGCTGCAAAAGGTTCAATACATTCCCGATAGTCAGGAAATTAGGTGATAATATAGATGCAATAACTATAAATACGATCAGCAGTACCAGCAGGTTATATTTTTTAAGCAGATCGCTGATCTTCATAGGTTCTTTTCTCATGATTCGTTCCTCCCTGTAACAGATACGGATAAAATTTTGTCCGGATTAAAGTTTTCTTTTGATGAAGTCATGACTTCTTTGCCATCGAACATTACAATAATATTGTCACAGATTCGAAGCAACTCATCCAGTTCCGAAGAAACCACGATCATACTCTTGCCTTCATCCGCAAGATTTCGAATAATCTTATAAATTTCTTCTTTTACCATAACGTCGATTCCCTGTGTAGGCTCATCGATCAGGAGGATATCGCAATCACGGAAGAGCCATTTTGCAATAATAACCTTCTGCTGATTTCCGCCGGACAGATTCTGGATCACAGTGTTGATCGACGGTGTCTTTACATTAAGACTTTTCTTATAAAGTTCACAGGTTTCACGAATCACTCCATAATTAATGATTCCATTTTTCTTGCACTTATCAAGTGCAACCATTGTCATATTTTCCCAGACTGGAAGTATCTGAACAAGTCCCTGTGTTTTACGGTTTTCAGGAATCAGACCGATCTTATTTGCGATTGCCTCACCGGTATGTTTGAAATGTACCGGTCTGCCATGAAGCTTGATCTCACCTTTTTCATATGGATCCGCTCCAAAAATCGAACGAATGACTTCTGTCCGGCCCGCACCAACCAGACCATAGAGTCCAAGGACTTCTCCTTTATGAAGATCAAAAGAAATATTCCTTACTTTATGATTGGTAAGTCCCTTTACTTCAAGAACTTTTTCATCGTTCAGCGGCTTTGCTTCTGTGTATTCATTTTTCTCGCTGACCTTGGCTCCTGTCATATATTCTACCAGGTGATCTTCATTGATCTCTGATGCATTTCGACAGGCTACAAACTTGCCATCGCGGAGAATTGTAATACGGTCACCAACCAAAAACAGTTCTTCCAGATGGTGAGAGATATAGATCAGTGTGATGCCTTTTGCCTTGAGATCCTTAATCAATTGGAGCAGTGTTTCAAATTCTCTCTTGGAAAGTGTTGAGGACGGCTCGTCCATAACAATCAGCTTCGCATTGCTGGCAAGTGCCTTCATGATCTCCGTCATCTGTCTCTGTCCGATATTAAGACTGCTGACTTTGGCCCTGACATCAATCTGCATATTCATTTCATCTGCGATTTCCTGGGTTTTCTTATATACTTCTTTCCAGTCTACAGTTCCAAATTTTGTCTTCGGATAATTGTTGATATATACATTCTCACCAACCGTAAGTTCATTTACCAGTGAAAGTTCCTGATAAATAACGGAAATACCTTTTTTCTTACGTTCCAGCGTTCCATGCGGTTTGAGTTTTTCACCATCAAAAATAATCTCGCCGCTGTCTTCTACATAAGCTCCTGAAAGGATTTTCATCAATGTAGATTTACCAGCTCCATTGGCACCAATCAGACAGTGTACTTCGCCTCGTTTTACGGAAAAGTCCACGCTGTCCAGTGCCTTGACTCCTGGAAATAACTTATCAATCTTACGCATTTCCAGAATATTGTCATGTTCCTGCACTATGTATTCCTCCTTTGTCTCTGCTTATTGATGCATCAGATCCTTCAGACTTTCATATAATTCCAGATACTTATGGAAATATGGCTGATATTCTTCATGATTCTTCATATCCGGCTCTACAATAAACTTCGGTTTTACCATATGTTCTGCTGCCGACTGGAAATCATTGTAAAATCTTCCCTTCGATGCCGCTACTACACAGCAGCCGAGGACACCTGCCTGTATATTTTCATTTACAATGATTGGTTTTCCGGTTACATCTGAGATCATCTGCAGCCAGCGGCGGTCTTTGGTCACTCCTCCGCATGCAGTAATAGAAGCCACCGGATAACCCTGTTCTTCAAAATTACGGATAATATTCTGTGTGCCATAAGAAACAGATTCCAGAACTGCCCGGTAAATATGTTTCCATGTGTGTTTGATATTCAGACCGAATATAACACCCTTTGCCATTGCATCCTTATATGGTGTGCGGTTTCCCTGGAAAAAGTCCAGTACCGTAACCCCGTCTGCACCAATCGGAATTTCATCCGGAATTTCCAGAAGATGTCCATATGGATTTCCATCCTTTTCCGGAATATGAAAATTATGTCTGAACCAGTTTACCAGTCCCGAAGCAGAAATCTGTCCTCCTTCAAGAAGCCACATATCATCCAGAACCGCACCATCGTAAGGTCCCCAGATACCTTTCATATCTGGATTCTGATCTGACAGGCAAAGGTGGACAAAACTGGTTCCCATGATAACACCTAATTTTCCAGGCTTTAAAACATCAAGTCCAAACATGGCTATATGAGCATCTATACCACCCTGCACAATCTTCATTTCCCTGAAAAATCCATATTTTTCACTGATCTGCGGAAGAATGGTTCCTACCACGTCACCGATCTTGTCAACTCGCATGATCAGTTTTTCTTCGTAATCCTCAAATCCAATCTGTTCAAAGAAATCTCTCTGATAACCGCCCATAGAGGAAACATAATTCCATTTGCAGGTTGTATTGCAGATTGAACTTGACCACTCTCCACATAACTGATAGTTCATCCAGTCAAGCTGATCCACGATCTTATAACAGGCATTATAAACATCTGTTCTGTTTCTCTTGATCCACAGTGCTTTGGGAATCATCCATTCAAAGGAGGAGTTAAATGAATTTTTAAATTCTACCTTGCAAGAGTAAAT
>UMBU01006486.1_pt1 | contig 22325 bp, 16 predicted proteins | sample 1964051 | NCBI WGS metagenome assembly UMBU01 (sample SAMEA4835949, study PRJEB28245) | human gut metagenome | biome: gut microbiome; material: fecal sample | place: Denmark | collected 2008
CTTGCTGACACGCTCATGCAGTCGAACCGCTTCAACAATCTGCTCACCCACCGTCATCACGGGATTGAGGCTCGTGGCGGGCTCCTGAAAAATCATCGCGATGCGATCGCCTCTTACGGCCTGCATCTCGCGCTCGGTGAGTTCCAGCAAATCCGTTCCGTTGAGGCGCACCTCGCCGCGATCGATATATAAGCCGTCGGGCAGAAGACGCATCAGGGAAAGCGCCGTAAGCGACTTGCCGCAGCCCGATTCGCCCACAAGCGCAAAGCATTCCCCCGAGCGGATCGAAAACGACACGTCGTCAACGGCCGTCAGAGAAGTTTGGCCTCCGATCCGTACGCTCAGATTCTTGACGTTGAGAATTTCTGCCATCGCCGTTCCTTACGCTTTGCCGCCTGCGTTTCGCGGATCAAACGCATCGCGCACGCCGGAAGCAAACAAGTTTGCCGAAAGCACCAGCGTCACCATAAAGACAAAACTTGCCGCCAGATTCCACCAAATCACAGGCGAGCGGCTCATTTCGGAAGCTGCCGCATTGATCATCGAACCGAACGAATCGGTCACCGGATCCACACCCACGCCCACATAGCTGAGCACGGCTTCGTACAGAACAATGCCCGAGAAGTCGAGTACGGCGACAATGAGGACGATGTGTGCGACGTTGGGAAAAACGTGTCTAGCCATGATGCGCGTTGACGACACGCCGAAGGCCTTGGCAGCCGTCACGAAATCCATGGCGCTCACTTTCATCGTTTCGGCCCGCAACAGTCTTGCCAACCCCGCCCAACTGGTAAGCCCGATAATCACCGCAAGCAAAAAGAGTCTCACGTCGGCACGTTCAAGACCCGTGGCGTACATCTCCGGATGCTTGTCGATGAAAACCTGAATCATCAGTACGGAAGCCGCAATCAAAAGTACCGACGGAATGGAGGATATAGTCGTGTAGACGTACTGAATCACATCATCGACCTTACCCTTGAAGTAGCCGGCAGCAATGCCCAACGTCACGGCAAAGGGAAGCGTAGAAAAAGTCGCCAGCAACCCGATTGCAAAGGCCGTGCGGATGCTCTTTACCGCACTGTACAGCACGTCGTTGCCCGTGGCATCCGTTCCGAACGGATGCCAAACGGGCCAGACGAACACCAAAACGCAGCCCAGGAAAATAGCCAGCAGCCAAACCAAAATGGCCGGCCTCCACGGATTGCTTCGTGCCGTCACGGCAATCATCGCCCGCCCAAAGCCTTCCCGTCGCACACAGGCAGCAACCGCACCGATCAGAAGCCATGTTGTCAAGACCCCGACGGCTCCGGTCATCACTCCCATCTCAATCTTTCGAAAAAGCGACTGCAACGGCTTGTCTTCATTGACGCCTGCCCCCGCTCCCTTGAGTTTGGCGTGTACGCGCTTGGGCCCCTCTTCGGTCACCACGGTCGTCTTATCAAAGTCGTAAAGAGAAAACGGAGCCGAGTAGCTTCTTTCGCGCCCGGCGATCTTTTCACCCACCAATGCGTCCAAAAGCGACACGGTTTTGGTGTCCCAAGCGGCAACGGCTGCACCGTCGGTTGCGGGCAGAGCACGGCGATAGTGCACACTATCGGCTAAGGCCGCCGCAAAGAAAACCGAAAGAACTGCCGCGGCCGCCACCGCGGTTTTATTGTTGAGAACCTTGCGCCACTTGCGAGCAAGCTCCTCTGTTCGCAGCACGTAAACAACGTAGCCGATGAGGCCCAGCACCAAGAGCCACAACACGGCGTCCGTCCAGAGAAAAACAAACTTCACGTCAAACATGTCTTATTTCAACCGAATGCGCGGATCGGCAATCGTGTAGGCAATGTCCGTCAACAGCAGCCCCAGCACATAAGCCGCGGTACCCAAAAAAACCATGGCGCGGACAATGGAAAAGTCCTGCGCGTTGATGGCATCGATCGTGTATGAGCCCAGCCCCGGAATGCCGAAAAAGCTCTCCATGATGAGGCTTCCCATGAAAAGCATCGGAAACACTGCCACGGTACTCGTCAAAATCGGCAGCATAGCGTTTCTGAGCACATGCACGAACATGACGCGGGCGTGCGACGCCCCCTTGGCGCGGGCTGTTCTGACGTAATCTTTGCCAACTTCCTCAAGGAACATGGCGCGATACAGCAAAGTGTCGCTGCCCAGTCGCGAGAAGATGCCGATAGCCACCGGAAGAATCAAAAAGACCGCCATGCGCCAGCCGTCCATAAAACCAGAAACGGGCACAAGCCTGAGCGTTTTGGCAAAAAGCCACTGTCCGAGAATGATGTAAAAAAGGCTCGAAACGCTCATCACCGTGACCGCAAAGGCCACCGCCGCCCACTCAAGTTTGGTACGTCGCACCAGCACCACCATAAGGGAGAAGACGAGCATCACGAAAACGCCCAGCACAAATGTGGGTACGGCAAGTGCCAGCGACGAGCCTACGCGTTCGGCAATTTCCCGATTGATGCTTCGACCGGCATCCGACAGTCCCAGATCGCCCGTCAAAAGCGGAGCCGATCGCGTGTAAAAAACGGTCTTGGTAATCTTTTCGATGCCCTGCGCCTCATCGTTATAGACAAGCGGCAAATCGTAGCCGTGCGCCGTCTTCCAGTTTTCGATCGCTTCGGACGTGACGTATCGCCCGCCGATGGCCAAACGCGCCATGTCGTCGGGCGTGTTGACGGCAAAAAAGAGAGCGAAAGTGAGCGCGTTGACGCCAAGCAAAATCAAAAAGCCGTAGGCGATGCGTCGAAGGATGTAGCCGATCATGCACGATCCTCCCTATGAATTCCGCGCTGCAGACTGCGTTTGATCAGATGTCGCCGCACAAACCAAACAAGCGCCAAAATGGCCACCAGAATCAGAATTACAGGCCAGACAACGGGCGAATTCCACGCTTGAATCTGCGCCATACGCTCCTTACTGTCGATGCGGATGTACTGCACATTGTTGCGAATCATTTGAGTGGGTTTGGCGTTTTTCACCCAATGATGAAGCGCTGCTGCCGAAGTGGGAAAGTAGCCGAAACTCCAGGGGGCATCCTCCTGCACGATACGGATCATTTCGTCGATCACGTCGGCCTTGCGCGGACCGTTTTCAAGATTGCGAAGCGATTCAAACAATGCGTCAAACCGTGCGTTTTGATAGTTGCTTGCGTTTTCTCCCGCGCCGTTGACGGCTTTGCTGTTGGGACCGTACAAAAGCGTGAAGAAGTTTTCAGCGTCCGGATAGTCCGCCAGCCACCCCCAGTAGTAAATCTGCGCCGATCCCTTGGCCATCTTATCCTGGAAACGGTTGTAGTCGGTGGCTCGAATCTCAAGCTGAATACCGATCTTGGCAAACTGCCGCGCCGTCCAGTCCAAAAACGACTTGGAGCCGGCACTCGTTCCCTGCCAATCGAAATTCAACACCAATGGGCGTCCTGTTTGGGCATCCCGTCCGTCCGGATAGCCAGCTTCGGCCATGAGCTTTTTCGCCTCTTCTATCGAGCGGCGCTTGACGCGCCCGTCGCCGTCCTTTTTGTAAACGACGGGATTAAAGGCCGAAGGTCCGTCGTCACGCCATCCGAAAAGTCCCGGCGGCAGCGGACCGTGAGCAGTCTGCCCCTGCCCTTTTTCAAAAATCGCTATCTGTTCTTCCCAATCGAGCGCAATGGAAATCGCCTGGCGCAGCAGCTTGTTGCGGCGCGCTTCTTGCGGCGTCTTGCCGGCGCCGACCACAGGATCGAGCCAATTAAAGCCGATGTACCAAAGGTTGGCTTCGACAGCGGTCGGAAACTGCAGACGCTTTTCCTTGTAGAGCTTTTCCTTGTCGGGATCGTCCCCCATCGCCACAATGTAGCCCTGCCCCACGTCAAGACGCGTGATCTGAGGGCTGTCGTAATAGCCCTGCAGGAATTTCGATGTGGTCGGCACCGCCTCCTTTTCCATCGTCAGAACAATTCGGTCCACGAAAGGTGTCTTTTTGCCGCAGTCGGCCAAAAAGCCGTTTCGGCGGTCTTCTTCGGAACCTTCGCACGGATAGATCAGTCCGCGATAGTTGGGATTGCGCTCGAGCACATGCTCTCGGTTTTGCCGTGACACGGTGAGCATGTATGGGCCCGTTCCCACCGGCCAGGTGTCCAGGGAAATATTGTTTTCTGCAAAACCGGGATTGGCGTAAAACGCCTCGGCCTCCCAAGGCATCGGCGCAAAGAAGGCCATTGCCATCCAATTGTCGAACTGCGGGTATTTGCCGCGAATGGTGATCTGCAGCGTGTGCTCGTCGAGCGCCTTGAGTCCCTCGCAGTCAAACTTCGTGAGATCAATGCGCAAGGCGGAATCTCCTGCCTCTCTGGCCTTTTTCCATGCATTGCCGATCGCCTCACTGAGTTCGTCGAAACCGACGATATAGGCCCGCAGAATGCCGAAAGCGGGACTGACGACGGCAGGCGACGCAATGCGCTTGATGCCGTAAACATAGTCATGCGCAGTAAGCTCTCGCGTACCGCGCTCGGTCAGCTCCAGGGGGCTGGAGAGCGCCTTGGCGCGTTCGGGATTGAGCGTCAGGCAAAGAGGTTCGCCCTTTTCATCCTTGGCAAACGCCGGATGCGGGGCAAATTGAATGCCTTTTCGGATCGGAATCGTGTAGACGGAGTACGCAATGTCCTTGCTGTCGGCCTCTTCGGACAGGACTTTTTTATCCGCATCAAGATACACGGGCTTGACAACTTTTTCGGCCGTCAGCGGCATCAGCGTATAGGGGCGCTTTAAGTATTCGTAGCCGTAAAGCGGTTCGTAGACGCCGTAGGTATATATCGTCTCGTCGCTTGAGTAAGACACCTGCGGATCAAGCGTTTTGGGACTGCGTCCCGAAAAGGAGGTAAAAAGCGTGTTGGATGCATAGTCCGAAAGCGCCCGAGGCGCGTTGACAGGATCCGTACAGCCCGAGGACAATGCCGCCGCAAGGAGTGTTGCAGCGCACAAAATCGGCCGTAATAGCGGCGTGAATTTTTCAACAGAAAGAAACACTTAAGTCCTTCTCAAAAAAGGCAATCCGTCTTTCGCGCACGATTGCAATCCAATATACTTTCGACTCGATGATTGCGCCCGCCCGAAACAGGGCTTTTGCCCGGAGGCGCAATGCCTAATTCTGACCGATTTTCGGCGTCCGCACCGAGCCGAGCGCGGACGCTTTGTTATATGACTGAAAAAATCTTTTCTTTTCCTGTTCGCATCTACTGGGAAGACACCGACGCGGGCGGCATCGTGTACCACGCCAATTATCTGCGCTACATGGAGCGCGCACGCACGGAATTTTTGCGCACGCTCGGTCTCGAGCAACGCAAGATGCACCTCGAAGGCGCTCCCGTCATTGTGGTGAGCACCATCGAGATGAAGTTCGTTCGTCCGGCCGTGCTTGACGATGCACTCACCGTGAAGACCCGCATCAAGCTTTTGCGCCGCGCTTCCGTTATTTTCGAGCAGACCATCGTGCGCGGTGAAGAAACCATCTGCACGGCTCAGGTGCGCTGCGCTTCCGTTGACATGAAGCTTGGCGTCCCCACGCAGGCCGATCCGCGCATTCTGGCCGCTTTGAAGCCCTACGCCCCCGACGATTCGATCTGATTGACCGTTTTTGCGAATTAAGACTATCCGAACATGACTTCCGCCGATCTTTCCATCATCACGCTCGTCATGAACGCTTCCATCGTTGTGAAGTGCGTCATGGGAATTCTTCTGATCGCCTCGCTTTCGAGCTGGGCCACGATCTTTTCCAAAATGCTCGTGCTCTCCCGAAGCCGCCGTCAAACCGACGACTTCGAAAAGCGTTTCTGGTCGGGCCTTGATCTTGCCAAGCTCTACGAGACGGCAAGTACGCGCCCGGAGCGCACCGGCGCTCAGGAACGCATGTTCGTAGCCGGCATGAACGAATTTCTGAAGATGCCCGATCGCCCCGCCGATGATGTTTTGTCGGGCGTACGCCGCAGTATGAACGCCACTTTTCAGCGTGAAATGGATGCACTCGAGCGCGGACTTCCGATGCTCGCTTCGATCGGCTCCGTTTCTCCCTATATCGGTCTGTTCGGCACCGTCTGGGGCATCATGGATGCTTTCACCGGTCTGTCAAGCCTTGAAAACGTGTCTCTGGCCGTCGTTGCTCCCGGCATTGCCGAAGCACTCGTTGCCACCGCCGTAGGCCTTTTTGCCGCCATTCCGGCAACGGCTGCCTACAACCTCTTTGCCAACCGCATTGAGCGCCTGAGCAACCGCTTTGACAGCTTCAGCGAAGAGTTCCTGAACATCCTCGCGCACCAGCGCTAAGAAGCACTCTTTGACAAGGAGAGTCGCTATGGCTTTGCGTAACCAATCCAGCCGAGGAAAGCGTCGCCTGATGAGCGACATGAACGTCGTTCCCTACATTGACGTCATGCTGGTGCTCGTTGTGATTCTGATGGTGGCCGCGCCCTTCGTGAATCCGTCCGTGGTCAATCTGCCGTCCGTGAAGAAGGCCGGCAAGGCCCCCACGGAAAACATCCAAGTGGTCGTGCACGCCGACAGTCGTCTGTCGATCAAGACCAAGTCCGGTCTGCACCCGGTCGACATGCCGCAGCTTGTCAACAACGTCAAGACCGCGCAGGCCGGTCTTAACACCCCGGTGGTGATCGCCGCTGACCGCGATGTGCGCTACGAACAGGTCATTGACGTCATGAAAGCTCTTCAGGGAGCCAATGTCGAGCGCGTCGGCCTGGCCCTTCAGATTGAGGGTGGCCGTCAATGAGCGAGAGCGAGAACCGAGGCCCGGTTCGTCCCGGCAACCAGAAGCCCTTTGACCTCCCGGCCGGCCTGGTAGCGGCCGTCGGGGTGCACGCGCTTTTGTTTGTGGGGCTATTTACCGTTTTTCAGTGGCGAACCGAACCCGAGTCGTTCTACGCCGAACTCTGGGCACCTGAAGACGCCTCCGGCGAAAGCGTTGCGGGCAAAGCACCCGAAACGCCCGACAAACCGTTGCCGAAAGACACCGAAGCCGCTCCTCAACCCGATCCTCAGGAGGAGGAAGCTAAACGTCTGGAAGAGGAACGTCTGGCTCAAGAAAAACTCGAGCAGGAGAAGCTGGAGCAACAGCGCCTGGAGCAGGAACGCCTCGAACAAGAGCGACTGGCTGAACAAAAGCGGCTTGAAGAGGAGCGTCTGGAACAACAGCGCCTCGAACAGGAGCGTCTGGAACAGGAGCGAATAGCCGAGCAAAAACGGCTTGAAGAGGAGCGAGCCGCGGAAGAAGCTCGCCGCGCCGAGGAGATTCGTCTGGCGGAAGAACGCCGCTTAGCAGAAGAAAAGCGTTTGGCAGAAGAGCGACAAAGACTCGAGGAAGAACGCAAACGCCTTGAGGAAGAAAAGCGGCTGGCAGAAGAACAGAAGCGCTTGGAAGAAGAACGACGCCTGGAAGAGGAACGCAAGGCTGAGGAAGCCCGGAAAGCCGAAGAGGCTCGCAAGGCTGAAGAAGCACGCAAAGCCGAAGAAGCCCGAAAGGCAGAGGAAGCGCGTCTGGCTGAGGAAAAGCGCCTCGAAGAAGAGAAAAAACGCAAGGAAGCCGAACGTAAAGAACGCATTCGCCGTGAGCGTGCCGAACAGAAGCGCATTGCCGATGAAATGCGGCGTGCGGAGCTGGCCCGCATCACGGGTGCGCCGCAAGTGCAGTCCGGTCAAGTGGGCAAAACCACCGGTACACCCGGAACGCGCGTGCGTAACGTTACCGGTACGGCTTCGGCAGAGTACGCGGCAAGCGTCATTGCCTGCATTCGCCCGCGCATCTTCTATTCAGTGCCTCCAGGCATTGAGCGCGGCCAACATCAGGCCGTCTATCGCGTCAATCTGCTGCCCAATGGCGAACAAGCCGGCAACCCGGTGCAGCTCAAGAGCTCGGGACTGCCGGCATACGACCACGCGGTTGAAACGGCAATCCGTCGCTGCAATCCGTTCCCGCGTCCGAAGGATCAAACGGCTACCGTACCGCGTTCCATGCAGATCACCTTCGATCCCGTGGACGACAACGCCAACAATTGACGCCAAAAGCTTTCGATGCCTCACCGCTTCGAAAGCTTTTTTCTTGTACGCGGCCTAAACTCGGCAGTATCACAACAAGCGCATCTCGGAGAAGTCGTATGCAGCTTACCGTCGTCGTGGAAAATCAAACGAGTTCGCAAAGCCTGCTTGCCGAATGGGGCTACAGCGCGTGGCTGCAAACCGAAGACGTCGTCGTTTTGCTTGATACGGGCGGCATTCAGCACACGCTGCAGCACAATTTGACAGCACTGGGACTGGAAGCCAAGCGCATCACCGACCTGGTGCTCTCGCACGGTCATTTTGACCACACTTCCGGCGTCATGGACGTGCTGCGAATGGCACCGGACGTTCGTGTGTGGGCCGCTCCCGGCATTGGACGCGAACGACTCGGCGACGCAGATGCCAAACGGGCTTCAGGCGGCGGTTCAATGCTCACAGGTCTTGCCTTTTCGCCGATTGATCCGTTCGTTGAAATCGTGCCCGGCGTCATTGCGTTTACCGTCCCCGCCTCAGCACGCGACCCCCGATGGGTGTGCACTCATCATATGTTTGAACGCACCGATGCCGGTGAAATCGTTCCCGATACGTTTGCCGATGATGTTTCGCTCTTGGTGCAAACAGAAAACGGCGCCTCCGTGCTTTTGGGCTGCGCGCATGCCGGTCTTCCCAACATCCTGCGCTACGCAAGCCGCACCTTCGACATCGATCACTTCCACACTGTGCTCGGCGGCACGCATCTGAGCGGCGTCGCGCCGGCCGACTATCCCCTGTGGATGCAGGAACTGACACAGTACAAAGTCGAACATTGGCGTCCGTGCCACTGCACGGGCTTTAAGGCCGCCGCGCAGCTCGCATGTTGCTTTGACGACGTCGACTGGGCCTCCGCCGGAACTCGTCACCGTCTTTAGCGGTCCAGCTTTTCGAGCGAAATCGGCGCTTCGCGGGCGGCACTCAGATGGCGGGCTCGCAACTGCCCGCATCCCCCTTCTATATCCTGCGCCGCGCTGTCACGAAGCGTTGCCACGATACCCTTGCGCCGCAAGACAGTGATGAGATCTTCAATGTGATCCTGCGAGGGACGCTTGAAGTCGCTTCCTTCCGTCGGATTGACGGCAATGAAATTGACCATTGCATAGCGTCCGGCCACAAGTTCGGCCAGTCGCTCGACCTCTTGGAAAGTGTCGTTGATGCCGGCCAGCAGCGTCCACTCGATCTGCGCCGGATACTTGGTCTGTTCGGCGTAGTCCAACGTACGCTGCAGCAGATATTCGGGCGTCAGTGCAGGAGCGTTTTTCAAAAGCTTTTGCCGTTTCTCGAAATCGGTCGTGTGAAGCGACAAAGCCAAAGCGGGCTTTACCGACCAAGTGGACAGCGCATCGAAAAGACGCTCGTCGCCTACGGTGGACACCACAATCTGCTTGTGCGCCAGCCCCGCTACGTCGCCAATGAACTCCACTGCTTCCTTAACTGCAGCCAAATTGTGGGAAGGCTCGCCCATTCCCATCAGGACCACTTTTTTAATGTCAGGCTTTATGCGAGTGGCCGCCACGTACTGAGCTGCGATTTCTGCGCTTGAAAGCTGACGTTCAAGCCCGCCCTTGCCGGTCATACAGAAAGCGCACCCCACGGCACAGCCCACCTGCGTGGAGATGCAAAGCGCCTGTCGCGGCAAAAGAACCGCTTCCACGCACGCGCCGTCGGGCAACATCACCAGAAGCTTGCTGCTTTCAGCCTGCCGGCTCTCCTTAACGTTAAACCGAGCCAACGACTCGAGTTGACTTTGGATCTCCGGCAACTTTTCCTGCAGCGCCTTCGGATAGCTGGCATGTCCCTGCGACTGCCAGGATGCCATGCCGAGCCATGCACGCCACAGGCGCCGGATATGCGTGGGTTTGGCGCCAAGTTCAGCGAAATCTCGTTCAAATTCACTTAAATGCAATGATCTGGGCATGACAAGCGTCAGAAGAAAAACAAAAAACTCAAATAAAAGTTGCTACAAAATAGGAATAGCAACTGCCCAGCGGCACGAAATCCTACCAAAATCTCCATTTCGATCTCTTCGCTTTCCGAACGATTTGTTGCATTTTCGATTGAGATCTCAGCCTGAGCCAAGTTTTTCCTGTCAAAATGCCGGAACTTTTCTTTGCGCCCTTTGTTCTGGCGACGCTTTTTCCCCAATCAACCGCAACGCAAAACATTCTTTAGAAATGGAACGCATGTTTGAACGTACTTTCTACGCCGCTCGATGGTTTCTAGCCCCCGTCTTTTTGGGACTATCGCTGGCGCTTATTGCTCTGGCAATCAAATTTTTTCAGGAAATCTTTCATGTCCTGCCGCACGTTCTGTCCCTCAGCGAAGGCGATTTGATCCTCTCTCTGCTGTCCTTGATTGACATGGGACTAGTGGGCGGCCTAATCGTCATGGTGATGTACTCGTCCTACGAAAACTTCGTCTCGCGCATGGACCTTGACGACGGCAAAGACGAAAAGTTGGGCTGGCTCGGAAAGATGGACGCGGGCTCTCTCAAAAACAAGGTGGCGGCAAGCATCGTTGCCATTTCTTCGATCCACCTGCTGCGCATCTTCATGGACATTCAGTCGATCGCCAACGATAAGCTCCTTTGGTATGTCGTCCTGCACCTGACATTCGTGCTTTCGGCCTTCGTGATGTGCTGCATCGACATCATCACGAAAAAGTCTCACTGATTTTTCAGCGCAGACCGAGTTCCTGAAGCTTGCGCGTGAGCGTGTTTCTGCCCACGCCAAGCTTCTGAGCCGCTTCAATCTTCTTGCCGTGCGTAAACGCCAGTGCTGTCTTGTAAACCGTCGTTTCAAACACGCGGTTGAGCTCTTCCATCGTTTTCGGCGTTCCGCGGTTTAGTAGCTCTCTCACCACCTCAGCCAACTGATCCGTCCAGCCTCCTGCACCCGTCGCCATGACATCGGAGGCCGTCTCGCCCGATGTCTGTCCGTTTCCCGTCTTGAATTCAAACGGCAGATCATCCGGCCGAATCCACTGCGAAGGCGCCATCACGGTGAGCCAATTGCAAAGATTTTCCAACTGACGGACATTGCCAGGGAACGGAAACCGTCGAATCACTTGCAACGCTTCGGGAGTCAGACGCTTGCGCTCGGTCTTCAGATTGGATGCCGCGGCACTCAAAAAGTGATCGGCGAGTGCCTCAATGTCTTCGGTTCGCTCGCGCAACGGCGGCAGCTGCAAATGAATCACGTTGAGGCGATGGTAGAGGTCTTCTCTGAAAAGTCCCTGTCGCACGCGTTCTTCCAAATTTTGATTCGTTGCGGCAATCACGCGCACGTCGGCTTTGATTGACTGCGTGCCTCCCACTCGATAGAAATAACCGTCGCTTAAAACGCGCAAAAGACGCGTCTGCAGATCGGCGGGCATGTCGCCGATTTCGTCCAGGAAAAGAGTGCCGCCCTTGGCTTGTTCGAAACGACCGTATTGCAGCTGATTTGCGCCCGTAAACGCCCCTCGCTCGTGGCCGAAAAGTTCGCTTTCAAGCAACTCTCGGGGAATGGCCGCCGTGTTAATCGCCACAAAAGGCGCTCGACTGCGCAGACTGTGCTGATGCAGGGCTCGTGCCACCACTTCCTTGCCGGTACCCGATTCTCCGGTCAGAAGCACCGTAACGTGGCTGTGCGACAAACGACCGATCGCACGAAACACCTCCTGCATGGCTCGCGACTGACCGATGATTTCCGTGCGACGTACTTCACCCTTTTCGTCAAGTTCGCTTGCGTCCGTGCTTTCGGCCACGGCGCTTTCTTCACGTGCACGGCGCAGCAGATCAATCGCACTGTTGATGTCAAAAGGCTTGGCGAGATACTCGTAGGCACCGCCCTGAAAGGCACTCACTGCGCTGTCCAAATCGCTGAAGGCCGTCATGATGATGACGGGCAGTCCGGGATACTTGTTCTTGACGAACGCCAAAAGGTCGAGCCCGCTCATATCGTGCATGCGAATATCACTCAGCAGCACCGACGGCGTGTCACGCTCAAAGGCTTTGACCACATCGGCAGCCGATTCGAACAGGCGAAACGGCATCTGAGCACGCGTGAGCGCCTTTTCCAGCACCCAGCGAATCGAACGATCATCGTCAACAACCCAAATCTGTCGCATCTTTCTTCTTTTTGTCCAGTTAATTGATCGGTTCGCCCAACGGGAAAAGCAGACTGAAGTCCGTGCAGCCAGGCCGACTGTCGACTTCAATCGCTCCGCCGTGCCGCTCCACATATGTCTGCACAATGGAAAGCCCCAAGCCCGTGCCGCCGTCGTGTCCCGTGACCAGCGGATAGAAAATCTTTTCGCGAATACGCTTATCAATGCCCGGGCCATTGTCGATCACATGCACATTGACGGCAAGCCGATATCGCTTGCGCTGAATCGTGCATTGGCGAGCAATACGCGTCTTGACAGTGAGTTCCGCACGGCCTTCGGCTATCAAGGACTTTCCGGCCTCGGCCGCATTGCGCATGAGATTGAGAAAAACTTGAATGAGCTGCTCGCGATCACCCAGAATGGGAGGCACAGAGACGTCGTAATCGCGAAGCACGGAAAGTCCCGAACCGAATTCAGCGCTCACCAGATTACGCACGCGTTCGAGCACTTCGTGCAGATTGACTTCAGCCAGATGAGACTCTCGGCGATAGGGTTGCAACAGTCGATCAACCAGCCCCTGCAGTCTATCGGCTTCGGAAATAATGACTTCGGTATATTCGCGTTGCTCACGATTGTCGAGCTCGGCTTCCAGAAGCTGCGCGGCGCCTCGAATGCCGCCGAGCGGATTTTTCACTTCGTGGGCCAGATTGCGCAGGAGCGAACGCGTAGCCTCCCCCATGCCAGCTTCCTGTTCCTGGCGAACACAGTCCATCGCCTTTTGTACGGGCACAATTTCAAGCAGTACGCTGCTTTCGCTCTCGGCAATGCTCGAGAGCATGATTTGTACAGGTTCGGGTTCAGCCAAAGGCCGGCGTAGCTCGGTAACGGCTGTATAGGGAACAAGCTTTTTGTCTTTGTCGGAAAAGCGTTCGGCCCATTCGCGCACATGGGTGATCAAAAGCCCGATGTCCGTGCCTTTGAGATTTCGTCTCGAGCAACCGATCAGCATTTCGGCAGCCGTATTGCACCACAACACGCGTGCGTAACGATCGAGCACCACGACACCCGTGGATAACAAATCCGCCGCAGCTTGAAGCCGGGCGTAAAAACTGCTGCGGCCTCGGCTCATATTTGGCGACTCCTGCTGATGCTCGTCTCTTCAAAAGGAAAAGAAACCGTCGCACGGACATCCCGATATGAATTTGCCTCGGGATGCCGTACAGACAAACCTCACCGCTGCCGACCAAAGCTCCTGCTCTCCGTCGGCATCCGGTGTTTAAGGCATCAGCTCGCGAAATACAACTCGTATTCGAGCGGATGCACGGCGCAACGATAGCGATCGACTTCCTGGGCCTTGAGATTCAGGTAGGCGTCGATCAAATCGTCGCTGAAGACGCCGCCGCGGGTCAGGAACTCACGATCCTTGTCAAGGTATTCGAGAGCCTGGTTCAGTTCGGAGCAGACCGTCGGGATCTTGGCATTTTCTTCCGGCGGCAGGTCGTACAGATTCTTGTCGGCGGGTTCGCCCGGATGAATCTTGTTCTGGATGCCGTCGAGACCGGCCATCAGCATCGCCGAGAAAGCGAGATAAGGATTGGCCGTCGGATCGGGGAAGCGGACTTCGACACGGCGAGCCTTGGGACTGGCCACGTGCGGAATGCGCAGAGAAGCCGAACGGTTGCGAGCCGAATAGGCAAGCTTCACGGGTGCTTCGTAGCCCGGCACCAAACGCTTGTAGGAGTTGGTAGTCGGGTTGGTGAAGGCGTTCAAGGCACGAGCGTGCTTGATGATGCCGCCGATGTAGTACAGAGCCAATTCGGAAAGACCGGCGTAGCCGTTGCCTGCAAAGAGGTTCTGATCCTCCTTCCAGATGGACTGGTGCACGTGCATGCCGGAACCATTGTCACCGAACATGGGCTTGGGCATGAAGGTGGCGGTCTTACCGTAGGCAGCTGCCACGTTCCAGATCGTGTACTTCATGATCTGCAGCCAGTCGGCGCGCTGCACGAGCGTGGAAAAGCGCGTACCGATTTCGCACTGACCGGCGGCGCCCACTTCGTGATGATGAACTTCGCAGGGAACGCCCTGCTGTTCGAGCAACGTCACCATTTCGGCGCGGATGTCGGCGAGCGTGTCAACCGGCGGAACAGGGAAATAGCCGCCCTTGAACGGAGCGCGATGGCCGAGGTTGCCGCCTTCGTACTCGATCTTGCTGGCCCAAGGACCTTCTTCGGAGAAAATCTTGAAGAAGGTGTTCTGGGGTTCGTTGGCGAACGTCACGCCGTCAAAAATGAAGAATTCAGGTTCGGGACCGAAGAAAGCTTTGTCACCGATGCCCGTGCTCTTGAGGTAGTTTTCGGCACGGCGGGCAAGAGAGCGGGGATCGCGCGCATAGCCCTTGCCGGTATCAGGCTCAAGAACGTCGCAAGTCAAAATGAGAGTGTTCTGTTCTCGGAACGGATCCATGCGAGCCGTTTCGGGATCAGGCATCAGAATCATGTCGCTCGCTTCAATGCCTTTCCACCCGGCCATAGACGAGCCGTCAAAGGCTTGCCCGTCTTCGAAAGTGTCTTCGGTAAGTTGATGGGCAGGCACGGACATGTGCTGTTCTTTGCCGCGGGTGTCGGTCAAACGATAGTCAACGAACTTGACATCGTTATCTTTAACCATCTGCAGAACGTCTGCGGGCGAGGTCATGATTGGTTTCTCCTAGATTCGGAAAAGGTTTGTCTGTTGATGTTGGCGGTCCCTTTCGCCGCCCAACCACACAAAAGCAAAATTTATGCCAGTTTTCACACTCCAGTAAAACGGCCCCTGAGAACGTAATTCACGGCATATTCGCACCAAATTGTACGGCCTTGCGCCCTCATTTGGTGCATTAATGCTCGGTCGTGTTACAAAACGGTGCACCGAGACATACACACATCGCGCATTTTTTCCTGCCTTTTCATGGCCTTTTTCCGTGGAAACGAATACAATGGCACTCCCTTTATGGGGGTGTTCCGGTTTCGACGGGGTGTAGGACGCCGTACGGTGCATGCCGAGGTCTAGTCTCCTCGATAAACAACTAGAAAAAAATAAACGCCAACAACGAGCGTTTCGCTCTCGCCGCTTAATGCCGCGAGCGATGCACTGAGTGGTCACAGGCTCAGGTCGGGTAAAACCGGCAGCATCGTCATTTCACTGTGACTGGAAGCGCACGGAGCCGTGACGTGCACTTCGAGATCCAAGCGGCTGGCCGTCTGGAGGCCCGTTTAACGGCAGGACAGACGGTGAGAACTCAAAATTGTTGAACTAAGCATGTAGATCCGACGGAAAAATCGCTTCGGACGCGGGTTCAATTCCCGCCACCTCCACCAAATTCAAATCCCGGACGCAAAAAACGTCTGGGATTTTTTTCATTGCTTGATTTGATATCAAACTAAATTCGAATTTTAGTGCTCCGCCTTCTCCAGTTGTGCACTGATTTTCCGCATAAGATCTTCCAAAGTCTCTATCTCATCAACCGACAGAGCGCCCCGGACAGCTTGATCCATGCGTTTGGAAATGGCCTCAAATTTCTGCCGGCAAGCGTTCCCTTTATCTGTCAGATCAACCAGACAGGAACGGCCATCGAGCGTATTGGCGCAACGCAGGACATAACCGAGACTTTCGAGTTTCTTGACCAGTACGGTGACGGTTGCTTTCGTACGATGCGAGCGATGAGCCAAGTCCGTCATGCTGCTCGGCCCCTGCCGGTAGAGCACATTGAGAATATCGCCGTGCGCCGAATCGATGTCGTCAAACCCTTCCTGTTTCATTGCCTCAGTCAGTCGAGCTTTCAGAGCTCGAGACAATCGCGCGGTCAACTGCCCGACGTTGGTTGGTTCAGATGATTCAAGTGGAATCTCGTGCACTTCAGGCTCATCACCTGCCTGAAATCCCGTTAATTTAGTTAGATATCGAAGGATTGCCATAAAATCATCTCCTCGAGTACCGCATCTCCGTGTCGTCTTAGTTTACCGAAAGAGAAAAACGTGCATTCATGTTCCATCCATTCCTGAACCGCCATTTAGCACTTCAGGATTTTTGCGGGCACAATTCATCCTGTGTCGTCGTTTCTTTAGCCTCTGAGGTCGCAGCGTGTCGTATCGGTCAATGCGGGTTGTTGCCAAACAGGTTGTCGGCTCTCCGTACAACCCGCGCCCTCATGCTGTCTTCATCAAGACGACGCTTTCGGTAATGGCCTTCGCATGTGCACTGTCGGCCTGGGCGTTTGATGTCAGAGTCGACGGTCTGCAAGGAGAGCCCAAGGACAATGTTGAAGCACTTCTGACACCGATTCGTGAAAAAGCCTCTCCTCCGCGCAAGCACACTTATCGTTCTCAGGTCGATAAGGCCATCCGCCGAGGACTTGAAGCGTTGGGCTATTACCAGTACGAAATCCGTTACCGCTGGGTCAAACCCGATTCCGCGCAGACTCAGGCACAAGCATCTTCCAACAAACCGTCGATAACTGCTGACAATACTCCGCAGCATCAACCCAATGTCGATCCGACCTCCGACAAAGCGAGCAAAAATGCCGCGCGCAAAGAAAAGACGTTACTCGTTGCCCGCGTCAAACTCGGCGACCCCGTTCGCATCACGAAAGCGACGCTGACCATTGAAGGTGAAAAGAACTCGCGCCGATCGCACTTTCGCCGTCTGCAACGTCAGCTTCCCAAACCCGGCACGCAACTCAACCACGGGGAATACACGGATTTCAAAGCTGCCGTAGAACGCACCGCCATGCGCTACGGCCACTTTGACGGAACCTTTATTCAAAGCGAACTTCAGGTCGATGCCGAAAAGAATGAAGGCCAATGGCTGTTAGTGTTCGATCCCAAAGAACGCTATACGTTCGGTCCGGTCGATTTTTCAGGAAGCCAAATCCGCGAACCGATCCTGCAAAATCTCGTCCCCTTCAAGGAGGGCGAACCTTATTTCTCCGATAACATCGCCGAACTCAACCGCAGGCTGTCGGCAAGCGGCTGGTTCAATTCGATCGTCGTCACGCCCGACATAGTTGCCGGCCGCAAGAGTGAGTCCAAACAGTTGCCGGTTCACACTCGCGTTTCGCCCAAAATCAAAAATTCTGTGGAAACGGGACTCGGGTACTCCACCGACGTCGGACCTCGAGGGCGTCTCATCTGGAAAAAGCCATGGTTAAACGATTCGGGTCATAGTCTTGAGGCTGCAGGAGACATCTCCAAGCTTGAGCAAATGCTTGACCTCTCCTACAAACTGCCGCTTGAGGAAAATGCACTGGAGCAGTTCTGGATGTTCGGCGGTGGATACAAGCACGAAGACTTGAACGACACCAAGGCGGACTCTCTGACTTTTGCCGCCACTCGGCGTTGGGATCTCTACGAAGGCTGGCAAAAGGGCATTGCGCTGAAGTTCCGACTCGACGACTTCACGCAGGGGTCGCTTGACAACAAGACCATGATGGTCTACCCCGAGTTTTCACTCTCGCGTACGCGAAGCCGCGGAGGCCTGATGCCCAAGTGGGGCGACTCGCAACGTTACACTATCGGCTATGCCAACCAAATGTGGGGTTCGGACATTGACGCGCTGATGCTTGAAGCGCAATACACATTGATTCGTACGTTCGCCCGCAAGCATCGCTTCGTGCTGCGCTCTCACCTCGGATGGATTGAAACGGGCGACTTCAACGACGTTCCGCCGGATCTGCGCTACTTTGCCGGCGGTGACAGAAGCATTCGCGGCTACGACTACGAATCAATTTCGCCCAAGGATGAGAACGGCGATCTAACGGGTGCTTCAAAAATGATCACCGGCAGCATCGAGTACCAACTGCGCGTCAAGGGCAAATGGTGGGGAGCCGTCTTCTTCGACATCGGCCGAGCTGACACAAATTTTGAGTTTTCCAACCTGAAAAAAGGCGCAGGCATCGGCGTGCGCTGGGAATCGCCTCTCGGTCCGATCAAGCTTGACATTGCAAAACCGGTGGGCGACTCCGAGGAAAACGGTATCCAGTTCTACATCGGTTTGGGGCCTGAACTATGACGTGGGCCAAAAGACTTTTCATCGGTGCAACCTCTGTGCTGGTCGTGCTTGCAGCCGTCCCCGGATTTCTGCTCGGCACTGAAACGGGCCTTCAGATCATCAAAGGCGCGCTCGAAAAAGCCGTACCCGGCCTGAGAATCGAATCGCTGAGCGGCTCTGTCTTCTCGCTTAAAGCCGACAATTTGCAGTACGACGTCCCCGGCCTGGCATTTCACGGAAATCTTTCATGGGACTTGAGTGTCGCCAAGCTCCTGTCTCGGCGCGTGGCTCTCCATGACTTTGAGATTTCAGACGCCTCACTCCTCGTTCGAACGCAGGAAATGGCGTCGTCGGCTTCAACGCCTGTCCCGAAATCACCTACTCAAAAGCTTGACGAAACTCAGACCTCGCGGTTTAAAACGCCAGTTGCCGTGATTGTCGAGCGCGTGGCAATCAAAAACCTGCAGGCTGACATTGACGGTAATGTTGTTAACGTTGGGCTTTTTCAGACACAGGCTGTTTGGACGAAAGATCGCCTCGACATTGACTCCGTGCGTCTGGCAGATTCAAGCCTTGCATCGGCCCAAACACCACCCTCCGACGAACCGCTCGGCGCCATGCTCAAGCGCACCTTCGCGCAACCCGTTGTGCCGGAAATCCCCACCGTCGACCTGCCGCTGGATGTTAATCTCAAACACTTTGAGCTTTCTCGCTTTGCCATCAAGGGCAATCCCGATCAAATCATCGAATCGGCTACATTTGCGCTCACCGCTCAAAACGGCGTCGCGACACTGGAAAACATAGCCGTCCGAGCCATGAACGCGGAGCTCACGGGACGCATGACGATGGGACTCGATGCCCGTCATGAAGTCAATCTTGAACTTGACGTCTCATCTCTCGTGCCCCGCGAAGCAATCCCAACCGGCACTGTGCCGCCGGTTGCCGAACCGACAACGGAAGACATTGAAAACTTCTACGAGCGACTCAAAGAGGTACGTGCCGAACGACTCAAGGCTGCCCAGGAACGTCGTGCCAAACATCGGGCTCAGGGTCAGGCCAGAAAACAGGTCGACATTAAAACTTTGTCGCGAGAAGAGCGTCGCGAACTCCGACGAAAAGCAAATGCTCGGCTCAAGCGCCGCATAGAACAATGGCGTGACAGCGTGCGCGGCCTATTGCCCAAACGGGAACCGCAGCCTCCCGTGACCGTAACAGCAAAAATCTCAGCTCGAGGCGCTCTTGCCGACACTGTCACTCTCAGCGGCCGTGTCAATAACGTCCCAGGCGTCGAAGGCGCTTCGTTTGTGCTGAAAGCTTCGCCCACGACAGTCGGTCTGCCGATGTCTGCGGAAATCAAAGCCGATAAGGTTGAAATTTCCGGTTCGGAAATCAGCGGCGTTTCCGTCAATCTCTCGGGCAAGGCCGTTGATTATGCGCTGCAAGTCTCCGCCAAGGCGACCTATCCCGTTGACGATAATCACAGCTTTACGGCTGACGTTCTCATCCGCGGCAAAGGATCGGAAGTCGCCGCGCATCTGACGGACTTCTCCGTGCAGTCCAACGTCGGACGCATTCAGATAGACGGGCAGGCCAACTGGGAGAAAAACGCCCGTTTCGCCGCTTCACTGAATCTTTCGGGTATCGATACCAAAGCCGTGCTACCGCAAACGCCTCTGAAAATCGACGGCAGCTTCATCGTCTGGGGTTCTCGTCAGAACGGACGCTGGAAAGCCAAATTGCAGGACCTGACGGTTCTTGGGGAATTGCGCGGGCAATCGTTGGCGCTCACAGGCGCTGTCGAATCACACGGCAACGGAATTGTGGAAGCCCCTGAACTCTACTTTGCCGTCGGCGACAACACCTTTGAATTCTCAGGAAAGGCTGACTTTGCCAAAGACATCCCGGAACTGGACTTCAAGACCAAAATTGATGCTCCCGATTTCGGTTTGGTCGATCCCAACCTGCTGGGATCGGTCAAAGGCACATTGGCCGTAACGGGAACCACGAGGCTGCCCGTCATCAACGCCGATCTGACGGCACGCAATATTGACTATCTCGGCACAACACTTAAGCGCGGCCATCTGACCGGGCGCATGCGTTCGCGCGACGTGGTTTCCGGTCGACTGACACTGCAGCTTACCGACTTCAAGACGCAAGGCGTCGACATACGCAAAGCAACGATTGAATTACGTGGAAACGAACTGCGGCACAACCTGACCGTACACACGGAAGGCACTCCAATTTCCGTTGACGCCAAAATCTCGGGCATTTACGAACGTATGCTCGGCAATTGGGCTGGCGCCCTTGCCGAGCTCAAAGTCAAAACCGCATACGGCCCCGTCACTCTTGAAAAACCAATGCGCCTGGCTTATGTGCCCGACCTCAACCGAGCCAATGTCAGCAAAGCATGCCTGGCTCATACCCATGCACGACTGTGCCTGGAAAACGATCTCAAACTTGATCTCACCAATCGAAGCGATCTGCGCATTCTGCTCAGCCTTCCGAAATTCGATCTTGCTTTCATCAAGCAATACTTCCCGGGACGATTTGTTGCGGACGGCATCATCAAGGCCAACGCAGACGTGACGCTGCCGGCGGGACTTTCTGAACTTCCTCGCGGCCGTGTTACCGTGCAGGCAAAAGACATCAGCACCAAATACCGCATGGATCTCAGCGACCTGAAGGTGGGGTTCAATTCCGTTCAACTCAGCTTTGCCAATGCCAAGGACAGCATTGAAGGCAACTGGAAGATTGACATCAAAGATAACGGCGACATTGAAGGTTCGCTTCGCATGAGCGATCTGTTCAACACCCGCACCGTCGACGGAACATTGAAGTTCGTCGCAGTAGACGCCACCCTCGTTAACTCCTTCCTCTCACCGGGTGAATCCGCCGAAGGACAGTGGTTCGGCAATTTGCGCTTTGCCGGTACGTTGGAAGAGCCTCTGATTTATGGACGAACCGGACTTTTTAATGCCAAGCTTGACTCAACAAAACTTCCCTTCGAAATGTTGCCCAGCGACATCAAACTGATCTTCGACGGCAACTCTTCCACCCTCGAAGGGCACCTCAAAACACCTCAGGGAGAAGTCACACTTTCCGGAGCAGCCGATTGGCGCACTATCGGTGAAGGCAAAGCGATCGTGACAACCAAAGGAAGCAACTTGCGCGTGACCTTACCTCCTGACATTGAGTTTGACCTCACCACTGACGTGACCTGCGAGGCAAGCCGCGATCTGATTAAGCTTGACGGCTCCATTTCGGTTCCCTGGGCTAAAGTTTCAGTCAGCAAACTACCGGCTTCTGCTGTTGACGTTTCCGACGATGTTGTTCGTCTGGACCGTCCGCGTGCCAAGAAAAAGGAGGCCGGCAAGCCCATACCCATAGAAAGCCATCTTCGCATTCACATCGGGGATGATGTTCGTGTTGAAGCCATGGGCCTTAAGGCCAGACTCACCGGGAACCTCAATGTGATTCAAGACAATGGGACCCTTGGTTTAACCGGTCAAATCAGCGTTCCAAGCGGTAACTTCAAGGCATACGGACAAGACTTGCTCGTTCGCCGAGGTGAATTCCATTTCGTGGGGGCTGTTGCCAATCCTCTTTTGGACCTGGAAGCCATTCGCAACCCAGATCGCACAGCCGATGATGTGATTGCTGGCATTCGTGTCACCGGCTCGGTTGATTCTCCGCAGGTAGCTGTCTTCACCGATCCGGCAAAATCCGAAACGGAAGCCTTGAGTTACCTCATTCGCGGCGAAGGTCTTGATCCGTCGGGCGACTCGGACAACACCATGATTACCTCCGCCCTCATTAACCTTGGCTTGAGTCAAGGCAGTCATGTGTTCGAATCGCTAGGCGACGCAGTCGGCATCAGCGGCCTCGGCTTTGAAACCGAGGGCGTCGGGGACAGCTCGCAGCTGGTGGTATCGGGTTATGTGTTGCCGGGTCTCAAAGTGAAATACGGCGTCGGGATTTTCGATTCCCTGGCGACGCTCACACTTCGCTATCGCGTTATTCCGAGGTTGTACGTGGAAGCAGTGAGCGGCGTAGATCAAGCGCTTGACCTGCTCTATTCGTTTGAGTTCTGACAAATCAGGGCGGTTCCGAAACGCAGCAGCCGATCCTCGTAAA